>Ga0209652_1001413_pt1 | contig 19555 bp, 21 predicted proteins | sample SaaInl74LU_5_DNA_FD_184641 | JGI IMG/M metagenome (GOLD analysis project Ga0209652, IMG submission 184641) | Marine microbial communities from expanding oxygen minimum zones in the Saanich Inlet - ESP_74LU_5_DNA (SPAdes) (version 2) | ecosystem: Environmental > Aquatic > Marine > Intertidal zone... | reverse complement strand
CAACCCCGAACATTTTGCGGTGGCTCTGGCCTATAATCCTGTCACCGACGATGCCCCTAGAATACTGGCTAAAGGGGCAGACCACATTGCAGCGACCATCCGCGATAAAGCGAAATCCGAAGGTATACCCTTGTTCACTGCACCGCCACTCGCGCGAGCGTTATTTTTTACCACTGAAATCAATGAATCTGTGCCCGAATCACTTTATTATGCCGTAGCTCAGGTTATTGCTTACATCTTCAATTTAAACAGCGTGAACGCCGATGGACTGGTTCACGCTGCGCCCAAAGTGGATGTCCCAGATGATCTGAAATTCGATAGCGATGGTAATCTCGAAGTGCAGGATCCAGTAGATGAGTGATTTTTTAAGTGACGGCTACAGCCTAACCGACTATGCCAGTGAGGGTCAGCTATTCTACAAACCAACCGACAAAATTCGCTTTGAGGGTGCACTGAATGCACTGTGCGAGAATGACCGACACGTTGTGATTGTCACCGACGATAAAGCCCTAGCAGAGCGCTATTACCGCTACTTTATTACCCGAATTGCCATTCGCAACAACATCATACTCGACACTCGCGCACCGATAGGTGCAGATGATGTATTAAACAGATTCAATAAAATTTTGTCGTCATCAACGGTCGAGTCAGCACGGTCAAGTGATAACAATGATATCCGTCACGTGATGGCAATGATCGACACATCTAATATGAGCGATCACGAATGGTCCGTATTGGGCCGCCTATTAAAGAATTTCCCTGGCGCCAATATTCGCATGCTGGCTTTTGTGTCGGAATCACAGCTCGACGTTATCGATAGCGTCTTAGATAAACTCGATGGCCAAGTCTATCGCTGGGTTTTAACAACGCCTACGCCTGAGTACCTGGAAGCCTTGCTCGAAATGGGCGAACAATACAATTATCAAAGTGAAACCATTCAGATGGCCGCGGCCATGAACTACCATCGTCGCAACGAATTACCTAAAGATGACCTTGCAGATGAACTTGACGCGCTGGATGCACACCTAGAACTCTTGCAGAACAATAAACCAAGTTCATCGAATGGTGACAGGCAGCCGACTGCTGGTACTGATAACGATTTTGACGCAGACCTAAGCGCATTACTCGGGGCGATCAAACAGTCGCACGTAATTGACGATGCGCAGGTAATGCCCTCTACAGAACCGCTTAACACGAGCCAGACAGCGAGGAGTAAGCCTGAACCAAACACAGCAACCGTTGAATCGAGAGCCAAAACGCCCTCACGTCGATTAATTTGGGCCATAGGCACTACGGGCGTTATCCTAATTTTGGCGGCGCTGTTCGCACCATGGGAGCACACCCAAAAGTCGGAGCCCAAAATACAGATTTCAGCTCGCACCTTCAGTACCAACGCTACGCAAGGTACGACTGCTCAGCCATCGGCTTCTGAAGCGTTAGGCGTGCAAAAATCAGGCATGCAAAGTATTGAAACGCCCACCTCATTAACAGCGACGCCAGAGAATGGCACCGAGTTGCCATCACGTTCAGTCCCCGCCCTTGATGAATTAACCGAATCAGACCCTATAAAAGAGGCGTCATCGTCGAGCCCGCAATGGAACGAGGACATGGCGCGCATATTGGCATCGGAAACGGATAACACCCGCAGAACGGAGGCATTAGCTCCCAACAACACGAGAACAAATTCTGAGACGGCATACGAAACGGTACCCGAGGCGAGCGACGAGCTTGTGTCAACAGAAACAATTCAAGACGCGTTAAACCCCGGGATTGCCACCCTAGAAGCGGCCATGACATCAGACAGCGACAGCGCAAGCTCCAACCCAATGTCAGACCAGATAACTATTGATACCCCGAGTGATGATACGGTGCCTGTATTACAAGAGCCAGAGCAAGCTCAAGCCGAAGCCGAAGCACAGGGGCCTGGTAAAACCAATGACGCTAATCCAGCTGCCAAGATTTTAGCAGCACCAAACTCAAGTTATTTTGTTCAACTGGGTGTATACGCGAATCCGGCTCAAGCGCAGTTACTTCTCGATACCCTACCCCCTGCGGCTCAAGCGTTCCAATTAGTTATGAACAAATCGGGACGCAGACTCAGCACAGTACTGTGCGGCCCTTACGAATCTAAAGTGATGGCAGAAGCAACGGCAGCATCTACGCTCAATAATTTTGCAGTATGGATAAGAACCGCCAAAGCAGTACAAAGGGAACTAGCCGAATAGCTCGGAAGGCTAAAGTTTCTTGGCCTGCTGTCGACTTTATACGATAAGTATTGAAGGTAAACAGCTATGACGAGCGATAAGTACGCATCCAATCGCCCCGACGACGACGAAGACGAAGACTTTGGCTTAAGCCCCGAGGACAATATCGTTTTAAGCAGCGATTTGGTTGACCCGTACGAGGGAACCGAAGACGATTCAGAGCCCAGCTCGACCGTAGACAAGGACTTCGATAGTCCTGTCAATGCGCTTGAACAGCCTGCGTCAAACCACGATGAATCAGCAGACGACGATGGACTTGTAAAAGAAATGGGGCTAAATACTGAATCGAGTGAGCCAACAGCAGGCGGTTTAAAAAAGATGTTTTCAACTCCCGACAAGACCTCCAGCGACCCGGTTGCGGCATTGCGTTCTGAACACGGTGACGGACGGCAGAGCTTTCAACGCGAAGGCATCGATGGGCCCCTCCCAACGGGCGGTTCCAAAGGCGGTCCGGCGGCAGATAAAGGCCTAAATCTAATGGCCGTAGGTAGCATGGTTACAATGCTAGCCCTATTGGTCTTCTTCGGGTTTACGAGTTTTCAATTAACTGGCCGCGTCAGTCAAATGAATGCCACCTTGCTTGCCGTGGGCAAACGAATGGTGGAGCTTAATAACAGCTTAGATCAGCTTGAAACACTAAACCAAACCCTGAGCGGAGCGGTTCAAGGCCAGCCCTCTGCTGGTGGCACTATGGGACAAAGTGTCAGTTCTGTGCAGCTCGATCAGGCAGTAACTGAACAATTGCGCGAGCAATCGGCGCAACTGCGCGACATACTGGACGCCCTAGCCGTTATACCAACTCAGCGCGCTGGCTTTGACCCGCAAACTGAGCAAGAAATTAAAACGTTAACACGTGACTTGGGTGCTTTGTTGGAGCTGGAAAAAGCCAATTATTTAGAGGCGCTTCGAGCACAGTCCAAGAATAGTCAAGAAGAACAAGTTGAGGAACTCGTCAGCTACCCGCCGGCCAACTGAGACCACAAGGCACTGTTATACTTGCTCGTAAACAGAGGTTTCTCGAACTGAGCTGTACGTGCAACAACAGGCGGCGTGCCTACAGACTGGACGCTAGACGAGAGCGGAGTGTTTTAACACTTTGCGACAAAATCTGACTTACTCGCGATTCGCTGACCTCAAGAATCGCACCAATTTCTTTTAAATTCATTTCTTCAACGTAATAGAGCGACACCACTAAACGGTCTCGCTCGGGGAGTCGGTCAATAGCCCGAGTCAGCTCATCCATGAATTCGGCGTTTTCCACATCCATTTCGGGCTCGCCATACTCTGAGGGCGAGGCCTCGAGTGATTCGCTTTGCAATTCATCCATCGCCACGACTTGAAAGTGATGCGCGTGTGCTCGCTCGCGTTGGTATTGATCAATATCCTTGCCCATGTATGCCGCTAATTCTGTTTGAGTGGGCGCCCGGCCTAGCTCTGCGGCAAGTATCTGCTGAGCTTCATTGTTTTCACGCACATGCCCTACCGCCGAACGAGGCAGATCCGACAGTTTTCGAACCTCGTCCAAAATAGCGCCACGAACCCGGTTGCGGGCAAAGGCTTCAAATTCAATACCCTTGGTGGCATCAAAAGATTTGGACGCTTCAATCAATCCGATCATGCCCACCTGCATCAGCTCATCGAGCTCCATGTACGCGGGAATGCGGGCTTTTAAATGCAAAGCAACGCGCTTGACCAAGCCAACGTGCTTTAACACCGTCTCTTGATCGCGAGCACTGCCGTGCTGAATTTCTTCGTAAAGCCCTAGATCTGCCATGAACCGACCTAATTCGCCCCTTTCACCAAACTTTCCATAAAAAATTGCAATCCGCCTGAGGCCTGCTCTGCACGGGGCAATTCCAAGATTTTGTGCGCTAACTGTCGTATGTCGGTAGCAATTGGGCTTGTTGGCGCAAAATCCACGACGGGTTTAGCAGCTCGAGCTGCTTTAACGACACTTTCATCTTGCCGGAGTGAGCCCAAGTAATTCACACTCACGTTTAAAAACTTAAGACACACATCGTTCAACAGCTTGTGCATGGCCTGCCCTTCGCGCAAATTTTGCACGCGATTTGGAACCACATGCAGCGTATTTTCGAGCTTGCACTCTTGCGACAGTACCTTCAATGTACCGTAAGCGTCAGCAATTGATGAGGGCTCATTTTCCAAAATAATCAACTGGTGGTCGCAGGCCTGCAGCAGCATCGTAACGCCATGGGAAATACCCGCCGCGGCATCCACAATTAACACATCTGATGGTGGCAAAGCAGATATTCCGTGTATTAAACCACTGACCTGTGCACGCGAAAGGCTCGCCAGTTCCCCGACACCACTAGCACCAGGCAGTAAGCGCACGCCGCGAGGGCCAGTCACGACAACCTCTTCGATGGTTTTTTGACCTGAAATAACATCAGCAAAGGTAAACATTGGGGAACAACCCAACAGAATTTGAGCGTTACTAAGACCCAAATCACCGTCAATCAGAAGAACACTTTTTCCCATACTGGCCAAACAAACCGCTAGGTTGACCGAGGTTGTCGTTTTACCAACACCCCCCTTACCGCTAGCCACCCCAATGACAATGCGCTCTGTTTTCATGCAGTGTTTTCCTGCCTTTTTACCGTGGCCTCAAGCTTAGCATTTATTGCAAACTTTCGTAGCCCTATGTGTAATTTAACCCTGCAAAGTGTCTGCAGAGAAACCCTTTTTTGCTTGCTGCATGGCATTCACTTGCACCAGCTTAGACTCGAGCACCTGAGCGAATTGCCCCACCAGCTTCGCAACCCACTCTTCGGCTGTACAGTTAACCAAGCTCGAGCGCACTTGATTACCCTCTGAGTACGCACAAACCGGTAGTTGACTATCAATCAAGGCGGCGATCAGAGGCCAAGCCAGAACACCCGAATCCATGCGGCTCACGCTGACATTATTGATGGTTATTTCGCTGCGAGCGATCTGATGGCGCGCCGCGTACTCAGAGACATCGGCAGCCAGCACCCAGTGTACCTGCTGCCCTAGTGTGCCTGAGCCAATGTGCGCTAACTCTTCAGCACTGAGCTGGGTTCCCGTATCGAGCACCACGCATCGAGCTCCTGCCAGCTCATCGAGTAGCGCTTTAAAACTGTCTACACTTTGCGCACGATACGCCGCGACTCCAGCGCCCGCCGCGGCCAGCTGAGTCTGCCCCCAGGATCCGCCCTTGCGATCGCAGAAACTGATTAGAACAACGGCATCCTCACCAAATTCGTTCACAGCCGAGTGCACCAAGCGTGCGGCCATCGTCGATTTTCCGGCACCGGCACTTCCCATAATCCAATGTATGCCAGCAAGTTCAATGGGCTGACTCGGGGCAAGCGATTGCGTCAACAGCGCCTGCAATTGCCCTAGGCCCGAGGCTAAATCAGAGGAGTTCTCGAGTTCGCCATTCAGTAAATGACCAAGAGCAACCGGAAAACCACTAGCGTATAGCTCATCCATCAGCATCGACGAGTGCTGCTCAGTACTCTGGACTTGGGTTAGCCGCTGGGCGAGATTAAACTCTTGTCGCAACGCAGCAAATTCGCCTTTGATTAGAGCGGTCAACTCGCGTAAGCGTTGGGCGTCAAACGCATCGTCGCTATCTGAATGTTCGGTGGAAACACACGTCCGAGGTGTCGCACCAACCCTCTCTGCAACGTGCTTTAAGGCGTCCTCAAAAGCGACCTGGGTCATACCGCTCACCTCAGTCGGAGCTTTGCTGGCGGCTGGCTCGTTGGCGGCATCGCTGTTAGCAATATCAACAGCCACAATCAGCTCAACACTGCGGCCAACCTTTTGATTGGATACAACCAACACGTCTTCGCCGAAGCGCTCTTTGATTTCATCGAAAGCGCTACGGATATCTTTGGCGACTACTCGTTCTAATTGCATGTTCTACCTCGATTAATTTGCTACGCTGCCATCGACGCTGGCAACCACCCGAATGGATTGATCATCGGGAATTTCTTCGTAAGACAAAACCGTCATCTCGGCAATGCGATGACGAATAAAGCGCGACATCCAAGCGCGTAGTGGCGGCGAAACCACTAACACAGCGCTTAGACCGTCATTTTCGACGCGGCGGCTGTTTTCAGCCAAAGCGTTTAACAGGCTCTCGGCAAGACCTGGCTCCAGTACCATATTGCGAACACTGCCACTTTGCTGCATCAAGGTGTGGAGCATCTGCTCAAGCTGGGGCTCTAATGTAATGACCGGCAAGTTCGATTCTTTGTCGGCGAGTCCTTGCACAATCATTCGACCTAAACGAGGACGCACCCTTGCAGTCAGGTCGTCGGGATCTTGGGTTTGGCTACTTTGTGTCGAGAGTGTTTCAAGAATCGTACGCATATCACGCACCGGCACCGACTCGGCCAATAAGTTTTGCAGTACCCGAGTGACGACCGATAGCGGTAGCTTACCGGGGACTAGGTCGTCCACCAGTTTGGGGGAACGGCTGGCGACTTTATCTAAGAGCTGCTGGGTTTCATCGTGACTGAGCAACTCAGCCGAACAGGAGCGCAACAGGGTATTTAAATGTGTCGCAATAGCAGTGGCAGAATCTACTACCGTGTAACCCAATGCCCGCGCGTAGTCGCGCTGCGAGGGTTCGATCCAGATGGCATCCAAACCAAAGGCCGGCTCTTTGGTCGGCGTGCCGGCAACGGTGTCTCGCACATGACCCGGATTAATTGCCAGTTCACGGCCAACCTTGACCTCGCCACGACCTCGAACCACACCATTCAGTACGATGGTGTAGGAATCCGGGGGTAAATCCAAGTCATCGCGAATACGAATAGGCTGAATCAGAAATCCCAGCTCAGCCGAAAGCTTTTTACGCACGCCTTTGACACGCGGCAAGAGTTGTCCTCCTGATTCGGTATTGGCTAGCGAGACCAAACCGTAACCAATATTTAAACCGATGAGGTCGACCTGCTCGATATCATCCCAATCTAACTCTTCTAAACCCTTTGGCGCCTTGTCCGCAACGCTTTCACCGGCAGCAATGAACTGTGCCTGTTCGCGAGCGGACTTTTGCAAATAAAAACCTAAGCCTGCGGCAGACGCTGATAAACCCAAGAAAATAAAGTGCGGCATCCCGGGTACCAAACCCAGGACCCCCAAAATACCAGCGGCTAAAAATATAGCGCTGGGCTGACTTAACTGGTTGCCCGCCTGCTCGACCATTGATTCTGCGGTAGTTACGCGAGTCACCAACATCGCGGTCGCAAACGACAACAACAGCGATGGGATCTGAGCCACCAAACCGTCACCAATGGTGAGCAGCACATAAATTCGGCTAGCATCACTCAAATTAAGATCGTGCTGCATCATGCCAACGGCGAGACCGCCAAATATATTGATTAATAGAATCAGAATGCCGGCGACCGCGTCGCCGCGCACAAATTTCGATGCACCGTCCATCGACCCAAAAAAGTCGGACTCTTGCGAGACTTCTTCGCGGCGCTGCTTGGCTTGCTCTTGAGTAATGACACCGGCGTTCAGGTCGGCATCAATGGCCATTTGCTTACCGGGCAAACCATCTAAGGTGAAACGTGCGATAACTTCAGATACTCGGCCAGCACCTTTAGTCACAACAATAAAGTTAATAATCATTAAGATGGCAAAGATGATAAAGCCCACTAGGTAATTGCCCGCAATCACAAATTCGCCGAAGGCCTCGATCACTTTACCTGCCGCGTCGGTTCCCTCGTGACCTTTAACAAGAACAATACGGGTGGAAGCAACGTTCAAGCCCAGGCGCAATAAGGTCGCCAATAATAAAATGGACGGAAAGGCCGAGAATTCCAAGGGCTTGGTGGTGTTTATGGCGACCATAATAATAATCAAGCCGATCATAATGTTGAAGGTGAACAGCACGTCCAGCAAAAATGCCGGTAGGGGCAGTACCAACATCGACAAGATCAGCAACACCACAAAGGGAATACTAATGCCCTTCAAATCAAATTGGGTAAGTCGCTGTCGAAAATCAGACAGTGTAATTATTGCCGCCATAAAGATTAAAATCCATTTAAATTCATAGCGTTAGAGCCTAATGAACACAAAACCACTAACACTTAATTAGCATTGCTTTAGGTGAAAGCAATTGGCGTGCCAACTTTCATGTAAAGCTGACTAAGTGCACCGAGTCAGCAAACTTGCACTAAAGTTTTAGCCACTGGCGCCGATTGATGAACCAAAGAAACTGGTATTCTAGGAGCATAGGCATGACCAAACACTGGCGTCAGGTAATTACACTACTGGTTTTAAGTGTGGTAGCAGGCTGTGCACAGATGTCAGTAGGACCACAGCGATTTGTGATTGAACCAGTCGATGACCCCACTCAAGTGCTAACGGCAACAGGCTATGCAACCATCAGCTCGCAGCCTCATCACAACCCTGCTCAGCAACGCCTTTTGGCCATTCGCGCCAGCAAGCTGGACGCTTATCGCTCGCTTGCGGAACAGGTCTATGGTCAGTACGTAGATGCCAGTACTTCAATTGGCGATTTGGTCATGCAAAACGATCAGTTCCAAGCACAAGTGCGGGGCGTTATTTATGGCGCCAAACTCGAGCGTATTAACCCGGTGGGTTCTGATACCTACGAAGTCACACTCAGCTTACCTGTGGCATTGGTACAAGACTTGCGCGATTTGTACCTGCGTGAACTAGCCATTGCTAGACGATAAGCACATGAAGCCGCTTGCTTACATCTTAGCGCTTGCAACACTGGCGGGCAGCGTTTGGGCTGGAGCCAGTGCACCCGCTTCAGATGCACACACAACGCTTGATAACATCAAGGATGCCCTGCTGGATCAAGCGATGCAGGCCGGTGTCAGTCTGCGTGGATTATCGTATATCGACGATAGCGGACGCCTGCAGGAGGCTCAGCTATTCCAAAGCACGGCGCAGGTTAGGGGCATGCAGGTGGCAGCCTATTTGGAAGCCGCTGGGGTTCCTTCTAGCCAACTCGCTGAACCCGTTAATTTGAGCACGCAGTGCGCGTGGCAAGGCGTATCGCACGCACAACCTAGTGTGGGGGTAAGCGTTGCCAGAGTTCACGCACCCAATGCGGCCAATGACGCCAACTTTTCGGTTCTAGAAGCTTTTTTGCGTGAACGGTCCGTTCTGTTCTTAAGCCAAGCGCAGTTGCGCGCGCAGAGTCAGCCTAACCAATACACCCCAAAAGCGACTACCTTTGCTAAGCTCGCCTACGGAGTTGGACAAAGAGTAACCGAACCGACCTTTTCGCTGCAGTGGAACGTGCGCTTTGCCAAAGGCACCCCGCAAACCGTTCGCAAAGTAGGACAAACCCTAGCTCAGCCTTTTAAATGGGTCGGTGCCAGCATGGAAGACCGCTGGCCCTATGACAGCCGCTCATTATCACACTCCTCGCACAAGCTGATACTGGACGCGATCTTAGTGCACAACGGTAGTGGCCGCGCAATATGGAGTGGCACCTTGAACTACAAACTACCCGGTTTGTCCTCGACGTTCAGTGAAGCCCAAATCTTGAAGCAGCTAGAGCGCAGTTTATCAAACGAAGTCGATGACGCCATTCATGCTGTTGTCGCTGAAATTCACTGCACGCCCCCTCTGTATACTGCCACTGTAGACCATCACCAGGGTATCAAAGTGCGAGCGGGAGCGATTGATGGCATCCGCGAAGGCCAATGGCTGCTTGCCGGCGATAAATCTTTATTGTCAGAGAACTGGTTAACCGACGACAATTTAAACAGCTTAGTTATTTACGAAGCCGTGCAAGTTGATCAGTATGAGTCACTGTTGCGCCCGGTCACCGAAACCGGTGGGCAGCGTTTAACAACTGCCATGCTATTGCCCCTGTAAGCGGAGTTGAACATGCAAAAACACATCGTACTGATTCTGCTAATAGCGCTTGGGATCCCTGCAGCTTCTGCCGACCAGGAAATGGGACCAGCACACCTGCGAGATAACCCTATTCTGTTGGAGCTCACCGAAAAACTTCGCAACAGTCCAACCCAGCCCGATTGGAAAACGGCAAAGTCTTACGTCATTCAAGATGGCGATACCTTGAATGTCATTATCGATAATTTCATGGGGCACTTGCCTCTTCGGCGCGATATCTTGCGAACAGCGCTTGTTCAGATTAACCCGCATGCCTTTAAGCGCGGCAATCCGAATTGGATGTTTCGCGGTGCCAAACTCAAAATCCCAACAATCGCGGACATCGAGAGAATCATTTTTACGACGCCTTTGCCCGAAGCCAAGGACCCACAAAAAAACCGCTCACTTTGGGTTCGCTACCCCTAGGTTAAACCCATGCTCGGACCAGAGCAGATTAACCTGCCGATCAAGCTCAACCCCATGGTGGCCACCGAAGCCACCCCTCTGCGAGTCGATCACGAGGCTGGCCGCGCACTTGGTTTGCTTAATCACCAAATCATAAAGGGCTTGGTCGAAACTCGCGGTGACGCACTGGGTTTGCGTTTAAAAGGTGAATTCCTCGAACTCCCTAAAGCCTGGCAAGGTCAAGTGGGTCAAACCCTAGCCTTTAAAGCGATTGCGACCGCGCAAGGCTTTAATTTAATTCCTCAGGCGCAAGTCGCCGCAGGGCAAGGCCTATCGAGCGAGCTACTGCGTTTGTTTTTTAAACCCGCAACGACGGCTCAAAGTTTTACACAGCTGCTGACCCAACTGCCGCAATTAGCGCAACAATTACCCGCACTAGCCTCTGCGTTGGGACCGCTGAATTTACGCCCGGGGGCCTTGAATGCACAGAGCCTTGGCGCCGCGCTGCTGGCCTCGGGTTTGTTTGGTGAATCCAGAATCAAGCGCGGGCTCGCTGACGGTGATTTAAAAGTCACTCTGCGTCAGTTATTACTTAACGAACTCGACGCCAGCGCCAGAGCCCTTCTAGGCGATGGTATCGACGAACTCGAGCACCGCCAGCTTGAAGCCGTGCAAGCACAGCAACGCGGCGACACGCTGTTACATTTTTCGTTTTTACTCGACTCCAGACCCACAGAAATCCGAATAAGTCATGCACCTGCCGGCGCAAGCGAAGAGCAAGCCGCCCCATGGGTCGTCGATTTACAAACAGATCTCGGAGCCCAGGGGACAGTGTGGCTCAACTCCCGCCTGTACCTACCGTCGACCCTGGAGATCATTGCGTGGATTCCCAATAAAGCGGTCGCGGCCGCGGCGCAGTCTCAGATGGTCATACTCGAGCAGAACATCGCGGGTTTTAATCTGGCCCTTAAGCGGGCACAAATTATCGAAACGGAGCGACCTGAACGCGCTCAACAACACCCAAGGCCAGGTCAAGTGCTGGATGTCAGCACCTAGGAACAGTGATGAGCGATGATATTTACACGGGAAAGCGAACCACCGCCGTCGGTCTAGAGTATGGTCAGGCCCAAGCCCCGAGCGTGGTCTTGAACACCAGTGACAAAGATGCACTCGCCGTGCTTGAGGAAGCCAAACGCCTCGGTATACCGATATCTCACGACCCCCAATTGGTGGGCCTGCTATCGCAGCTCGAGGTAGGCGAGGAAATCCCAGAAGAGCTTTTTGTCAGCGTGGCGGTGGTGCTGTCGTGGGTCTATTGGCTGAAGGGATTAACGCCAGAAGATGGCACCTTGCGAAGCTAAGATTTTCCAAGATTACCGAGTCGGTTGAGATTTCAGATTTCAGATTTCAGATTTCAGATTTCAGATTTCAGATTTCAGAAAAAAGTCTAGACCTTACCCAAACTGCCTTTACCACCGCGATTACCCAGCCGCCCTAGTCGATCGTAAGTATCCACCGTGTTTTGAAGGTTGGGACTTTTAATGGTATCTAACGCTGCACGCACGGTATCGAGTTTACGGGTGATGACAATTTCGTTGCGCTGGTGCTTGCCTTTGCAGCGAGCTAAAGCATCCGTAATTGCACTCCACTGAGCACTAGCTTCTGCGCCGTGTTCGGCAATGATGGCCCTGTCGGATTGCAGAGTGTTAATCGCGTCGACGGTCGCTGGGTTTCCCAACGCGGCTAGGACTTGAGCTTTTTCGGATTGCAGAACCTCGAAGGCCTCTATGTTAGAGGCCTTGAGACAATCGAATTCTTGATCCAGTAGCGCTTCAAGTTGCGCGCTGAGCTGCTCAAGTTGCGTCAATAATACGGTAAGCGACATGCGCTTTAGTGTATCAACGCGTGATCAAACTTTCTATTGATGCGAAGCTTTCCGCAATACGCCGAGCGTCAAGCGGATAATTGCCGTCTGCGATGGCTTGCTTAATACGCTCCACTTTCGCCTGATCAAATTCAGCATTCGATAGCGCGGCTTCGGTTGCCTCGCTGAGTACGACCTCGTCGACGGCCGCGCTTTTGTCAGGGCCTATGACACCCGCCAGGCCGCCGTCCGACTCGCCGCCGCGCTTAATCTGTCTTGTGTCTAAGCCGCCCTTTACTAGGGAACGACCGACTTCTCCAATTCCATCTGCCATTTCGTTTCTCCGCTGTGCCTGCAGTGCACAGATTTTTGTCTAATCCGTATATCGGCAGTACTTGAAAAGACTTTAACACTTTTTTTAAAAAAATACGGCTAAAGTGACATTATCCTGAACTTACAAGCTGGCTTGACCAATACCAATCACTTTAGCCTGCAATTCTTGCCCTGATTCTCGGTTTCTAAAGCGAATAACCTCGCCCACTTGGCCATTGGTTAGCGCTTCGACTTCTACTGCAATACTAAGCCCTCCCTGACTAAAGCTTAAGGTCACGAACTCACCCTTTTTAATAGCGGGAGCCGACTTTACCATCGATGCACGCAAGACCTCACCCAAGCGCAGGAGCCTGGTTGCCTCTAATAGATCAAGGTCTTGTTTACTGCTTAGCGCGTCGGGGGCAACCTTGTCGTCAGCCTCACGAACCTCGACCAACGCTTCACTTAAACGCTGCCCTCGGTGGACACGCTCGCGCAATACCAACACAACGCCCGGCGATTTATTGTCGCTAGCAAGCGGTCTTGGCTGGACAAGTTCTTGCTCCACCTTTATGCGGATAAAGGCCTGCCACTCGGGATCGGCGCAGATCGTTTTTACCGTGACCTGGTCGCCAAAAGGAAAGCTGTGCTCAAAGCCGTCGGGGCACTCGGGCACCTTCAGGCGTTTGTCGGTGGCCAATACGACGAGCCGCTGTTGGGGTACTCCCAACGCTTGAGTGGCGTAACTTGCGATCGACTCGATCAGTATGTCACGTGGCACTGGATCGTTGGCACGCGCCACACCCAGACTGCACAGTGTGACTGCCAGCACTAGGCACAAAAACGCAAGTTTTGGGTTGATTGCTAATTTCATGGCGCCAGTATGTCTAACTGATTCCAAGCACGCAACTCTTGCCGACGACAGGCAAAAAACGGCAACACACACCGGCAAAGCCTTGCCACAGTCTTGCCGCACCACAACGGAAGGGCGTGCAGGTAGGCGCCTTATCAGAAGCAAATATGCGCTTTTGATAATACAAAAACACCATTTGCTAAAAATTGGCACGTCATTTGCTACGCTACCTGTGAAACGCTGGCGTGTGTCCATTTTCCGACAGTATCGACAGCAGCAACAGAAACTTTAGGCAGACAATATAGGAAGTGTGTATGAGCATCCACTTTGCCGACAAAGCCCTAGGTGGTTTTCAACGTAGTCTTGAACTGCGGGCGAAGCGCGTGGAGCTGTTGTCGCAAAACATCGCCAATGCCGACACGCCAAACTTCAAAGCGCGCGACCTAGACTTCAAGGCAGCCATGGCGAGCGCCCAAACGCAGTTTGTAAAAACTACGCATACCGGGCACATCGCGAGCGCACCCGCAGGGGCTGGCGATGCTGTGATTTTCACTACACCACTGAACCCCTCCGCCGACGGCAACACCGTAGAGATTGGTGTTGAGCAAGCCAAATTTGGTCAGGCAGCCGCCGACTATCAAGCAACTCTGCGCTTTTTGGAATCGCGCGTTAGCGGCATCCGTAAAGCCCTAAAAGGAGAATAACTATGGCCATTGACTCGTTATTCAATATTGCTAGCAGCGCGCTGAACGCGCAGCTCACACGCATGAACACCACCGCATCAAACTTGGCAAACGCCAGCACGACGGCAAGCTCTGAGGCTACCGCCTATAAGGCTAAGCGCGTGAACTTCGAGTCGATTGTGCAAGAGGCACAGCTCGACGGTCAAGATTTCAAGGGCGGCGTCAAAATCGGTGAAATCGTAACGGATAGAACACCGGTTCCCAGCATGTTCGACCCCGGCCACCCCAATGCCGATGCCAACGGCTACGTGTATGGCACTAACGTGAACGAAGTGGCGGAAATGGTCGACATGATGGCAGCCGCCCGAAGCTATCAGAACAACGTGGAAGTGGTGAATACCGCCAAGCAGCTGATGTTGCGCACACTGGAAATCACCAAGGCTTAATTATGACGACAATTAACAACAACATTCTGACCACCAGTCAGTACCAGCAAAACAACTTAATGGCCCCCGCCGATAACGACATGTTAGGTCGCGATGCCTTCCTGCGCTTGTTAACAACGCAGCTGCAGAACCAAGACCCTCTTAACCCCATGGAAAACGAAGCCTTTGTTGCGCAATTGGCGCAGTTTTCGTCGGTAGAGGGTATTAAGGGCATGCAGGCCTCGCTAGAAACCATGGTGGGCTCTATGCGCAGCGACCAGCTATTGGCCGGTGCCAACCTCGTCGGTCGTTCCGTTGGGCTGGGCTCGCAGGGCGTACAAGCGGCTGGCGGAATTTCGACACAAATCGATATCGAACTCAGCGAAGCCGCAGACAATGTCAGCTTATCAGTGATCGATGACGCAACGGGCAAAGTGGTTTATCAAGGCGATTTAGGCCCTCAAACCGCAGGTACTATTAGCACCACCTGGGGCGGCGTTAACTCACAGGGGCAAAGCTTATTACGCGGCTCGTACACATTTTTAGCGGTCGCGGAAAATGGCGCGCGCCGTGTCGAACAAACCAGCCAAGCGGTTGCACAGGTGCAAAGCGTGGTCTGGAACCCATCCACTCAAACTATGAACCTAGAACTCAGCGGTGGTGCTCGCATCACAATGGCTGACATCGAACGTATTTCAGGCTAAGGCCGAGGAGACAACAATGTCATTTTATACTGCACTTACCGGACTGAACGCAGCCTCTAAGGAACTTTCGGTTACCGCGAATAACATCGCCAACTCCAGCACCACGGGCTTTAAAAAGTCGACGGTCAGTTTTGGCGATATTTTTGCGAGCTCACCGCTGCAGCAAAGCAGCACGGCGGTTGGCCAAGGTGTCGCCATTAAAGATGTGAACCAGCAGTTCACTCAAGGCTTTATCGAGTTCTCGTCAAACGTACTCGATCTAGCGATTACCGGTGACGGGTTCTTCCCACTGCGCACCAGCGACGGTGCCGATGTGTACACACGTAGCGGTATTTTCATGCTGGATCAGCAAAATCGTGTTGTGAACGATGCGGGGCAATTACTGCAGGCGGTACCGGTTGATTCAGCAGGCCGCGCCGATTTCAGCCGCTCGACAGGCTCACTGACCATACCGCCCATGACCTCGGGTCAGGCGGCAATTACCAGTAATGTCGAGCTCGCAGTAAACCTGCCATCGACGGCCAACGTACCTGCTGCCTTTGACATCAACAACCCCGACACGTTCAACGAAAGCACCTCAATGCGCGTATTCGATGACTCGGGCAACGAGCGCACACTGTCGTTGTACTATCGCCTTGATCAAGCACCTAACGGTGTGGACGGCGGCATTTGGGAAGTACACGCCTACCTTGACGGTGAGCCTTTGGCTGGAACCGCTGCAGGTGGTGGTGCTGTCGCTAACCCTGCCACGCTGACTTTTGATAACGCGGGTGCTGTGACCTCCGGCGCTATTGACTTTGGCGATGTGTTGGGTGGCGCTTTAAATTTGGATTTGACCGCATCTTCTGAGCTGAACGCACCCTTTGATCTCGTCAGCCAAAGCGTTGACGGACAGGGTGAAGGTGAATTGTTGGGCCTTGATATTAACGACCAGGGTTTGGTCTCTGCTAGTTATTCAAACGGTACTCAGGTGGCTTTGGGCAAAATCGTACTGGCCAACTTTGATGTACCCACCAACCTGCGTCAGTTAGGTGACAGCACCTTCGTAGCGACGGCCGATTCGGGTGATGCACGCATCGCTGAAGCCGGAAGCTCAGGTTTTGGCACCATTCGCGCCGGCGCCTTAGAGCGTTCGAATGTGGACTTAACGGAAGAATTGGTATCGATGATTAACTCGCAGCGCAAGTTCCAAGCCAACGCGAAGGCGATTGAAACTAACTCAACCTTAGCGCAAACCATTATTAACCTGCGTAGCTAAGCTTAAGCCGGAGTAAGACGCCATGGACCGTTTGATTTACACCGCCGTTGCCGCTTTAGAGAGCCACAACGTCACGCGCGCGAATATTACCCATTCGCTCGCGAACGTATCGACGGTGGGTTTCAAAAAGAGCATGGCGCTTGCCGAAACCGCAGTAAACGTCGGCGGCAACGCCGACAGCACTCGCGTGCAGCCGCGTAACGAAGGCAAAGAATTTATCGATTTAACCGCAGGCCCAAGACAAACCACGGGCCGCAAGTTAGACATCGCCATGAACGAAGAAACCGTCATGGGTGTGCAAGCCACCAATGGTCAAATCGCATTCACCCGCCGCGGTGATCTGCGTGTAACGACCGAAGGCTTGCTCGAAACCGGACAAGGCCATGCCGTCTTAGGTGATGGCGGTGACCCGATTACTGTCCCAACAGGTCAGGCTTTGAATATTGCGCCAGACGGAACGATCTTTGCGCAAAACGAACTTGACCCCAACGCAGCACCCGTTCTTGTTGGGCAATTGATGCTGCGCGATGCAAGTGAAACACCCCTTCTGCGTCGTCAAGACACCTTGTTCGAGCCCGAAGCACTTGCGGGGCTCGGTGGAGACTTTGAGACGGGGCCGAAAGCAGCATCGGCGACATCGGGCTCACTCGAAGGCAGCAACGCCAACCCTGTGGAGGTCATGGTGCAGCTAATGGACTTCACCCGAAAATTTGAAAGCCAAGTCAAAATCATCGCCGAGATGAAAAAGTTAGATGAATCTGGCGCCACCATGATTCGTGGCAGCTAGAAAGGAGTAAGGAGATAGTATGGACGCTTCACTTTGGGTCGCAAAAACCGGACTAACCGCTCAGCAAACGCGCATGACGGTCATTTCCAACAACCTGGCAAACGTCAACACGGTGGGCTTTAAAAAAGACCGCGCGGTGTTTGAAGACTTGCTCTACCAGAACGTCCGTCAGCCCGGCGCTGCGACCGATCAAGAATCGGAAGCGCCCACCGGTTTATTGCTCGGCACTGGTACTCGCATTATCGCCACAGAAAAAATTAACTCGCAGGGCAATATGATTGCCACCGAAAACGCCCTCGACGTGGCCGTCGCGGGCGACGGGTATTTTCAGGTGCAGCAAGCCGATGGCACCTTAGCCTACACCCGTGACGGTAGCTTTAAACTGGACTCTGATGGCCAGCTCGTCACCGCCAACGGCGAAGCCTTAGTGCCCGGTGTCACCATCCCTGAAAACGCTGCGGCTATTACCATTGGGCGTGACGGTACTGTCAGTGCCGAGCTTGAGGCTGGCGCTGGGGAAGTACAGCTTGGCCAAATTCAGATTACCCGATTCGTCAACGAAGCCGGTCTGCAGTCGATTGGTCGTAACCTCTTGCGTCCAACCAACGCCAGCGGCCCCGGCACCTTGGGCACCCCCGGTAACGGCGGTTTGGGCCAGTTGGTGCAAGGCTCATTAGAGGCGTCTAACGTGAATGTGGTGGAAGAAATGGTCAACATGATCGAAACACAGCGCGCCTACGAAGTGAACTCCAAAGCGATTGCCGCAGCCGATGGTATGTTGCGCTTCTTGAACAACAACTTGTAAGCGGGCTTAGCATGAAACTCAAAAATCTCTTCAGTGTTTGTGCCCTAGCCTCGCTGACCGCGTGTGCGGCGGCCCCCGTTATGGAGCCCAGTGCCGAGTTCGCCGTCGTACGCCCCACGCAAACGGGCCCCGAGCGCATTCCAACCGGATCGATTATGGACAACACCCGACGTATGTCGCTATTCGAAGGGCAGCGACACTGGAACGTGGGCGATTTGGTCACTATTATTTTGGCGGAGACAACGCAAGCATCGCGCACAGCTGGCCTCAGTGCCGACCGCAGCGCCAGTAACGATGTGCTCAACACCGCCGATATGGGCGGCAAGTTCTTATCCCAAGGTGGCTTTATCGGCGCCCTCAAGAAAGATGGCGCCAGCATTACCAGCGATGCCACCGGCAGCGCGAACCAAGCAGCTAGCTTACAAGGTTCGTTAACCGCAACCGTCACCGAGGTGCTACCGAATGGCAACTTAATTGTGGTAGGCGAGAAGCAGCTGGCCCTGTCCGAAGGCAGCGAGTTTATTCAGGTGGCTGGCGTGGTTCGCGCGCAGGATATTCAGCCGGACAACACCGTACTATCGCGCCGCATTGCCAATGCACAGATTTCATATCGTGGCACGGGCGAACTCGCCCGTGCGGCTAAACCCGGTTGGGGCACCAGCCTGCTTTACAACCTATGGCCATTTTAGGGGTTTATTATGTGTCGCCTGATTACAGCTTTTATTCTCAGCGCTCTATGCGCCCAAATGAGCGTCGCTGACCGGATCAAAGACATCGTCAGCGTCGCGGGCGTACGCAATAACCAGCTGGTGGGTTATGGGCTTGTTGTCGGTGTTAACGGCACCGGTGACGGGTCAGATATTTCCTTTACGGGCCAAAGCCTAAAATCCATTTTGTCGAGCCTGGGTGTCACGACTAACCCTTTCGATAGTTTTGATGTAGAGACATCCGCTGGGCGCCCACTCGAAGTGGACAACGTGGCAGCGGTAATGGTGACCGCCGAGCTTCCGCCATTTATCAAACCGGGGCAGCGTATTGACGTTAATGTGTCTACTGTCGGTGCCGCCACTTCACTGCGTGGCGGCAGTTTAATCATGACCCGCCTACGTGGTATCGACGGGGAAACCTACGCCATTGCGCAAGGCGCCCTGACCGTAACAGGAATTACGGCAGAAGCCGCTGGTAGCAGTGTCCAAACGGGTGTGCCCACTGCTGGCCGCATTCCCGATGGTGCCATTGTTGAACGCATGGTCGAAACGCCCTTCGATAAAACCGAGCACATCGTTCTGAATGTACGTGAGGGCGATTTCTCAACGA
>Ga0209652_1001411_pt1 | contig 19584 bp, 26 predicted proteins | sample SaaInl74LU_5_DNA_FD_184641 | JGI IMG/M metagenome (GOLD analysis project Ga0209652, IMG submission 184641) | Marine microbial communities from expanding oxygen minimum zones in the Saanich Inlet - ESP_74LU_5_DNA (SPAdes) (version 2) | ecosystem: Environmental > Aquatic > Marine > Intertidal zone... | reverse complement strand
TGCCATATGTAAACCTTTCTAACAACTCTTACTATGCTTCCGATGCTAACTGGAAATATTACACCGCAAACGGGGCCGCACTTTATCAACAAGCGGAAAAAGAACATCGTTGGCTGATTTCAAGTGGGTCACCTGTGTTAGACGGAACCATTCCCTTTAATCAGGCTATGACGCTTGATGCGAGTGGGCGGCTGGGAATTGGCGAAACAAACCCTGCACAAACTTTGGTTTTGAAAAACACAGCATCTGCGCCATATGTTAGTTTCATTGCGGGTTCATCTTCTGCTATGGGCGTTCTCATGGGAACTGCCGGTAATACCGTAGATGGGCAGTTGCTTTATAGTAACTCAACTCAGACAATGTCATTTGTCACGGCATCAGCAGAACGTGTCCGTATAGACTCCTCCGGCAACTTCACCATTGGCGCTCAAACATCAACACGCCTTGAAGTTAACCTGACAGAAAACGATAAGGTTGAACTGAACGCTGTCGATGGTACAAACACCGCAAGGAACTTAGTCTTTTCTACTGGCGGCTCCGAACGTGCCCGTATAGACGCCAGCGGCCATCTAATTGTTCCCAACGGAATCACATTAGGAACTGCTGTTGGAACATACGCTGATGCTAATACGCTGGATGACTATGAGGAGGGGACTTGGGATTTTGGTCTTGCTGGCGGGACATCAGCGGGAACTTTCAGCGTAGCCGCACGACAGGGTAGTTACGTAAAAGTTGGCAGAACGGTATCAATTTCAGGCTACATTTGGGCGACTTCGTTTACTGGAACAGGTGATTTTTTAATCACGGGACTTCCCTTCGCCGTTGCTAGCGAATCGTTGTTTTCGATTCAAGTTAACACGACTCCTTGGGCTAGTCTGCCATCTGACAGCCAGCACATCGCGGGAATAACCGGAAGTGCCTTTGCAACCAAAGTAGGTATTCGTGCTACTTCTCGTCTCAATGGGGGCACTTCCACCACCGCTCAATGCAGTGGAAGTGGCTCTGTCACTTTCTTACGCATCACAGGAACGTATTACACAAACGATTAACCAATTACCCCAGCTGGACTGTTGGGGCTGACTTTAAAAGGAAAATATCATGGCTTTAGAAAAACAAACAGTAGTAGACAAGATTGAGGTGCTGGAAAACGGATGTGTGCAAGTACGCACAGCAACTCGCATTGTTGAAGATGGCAACGTCATCTCATCAAGCTACCACCGCAACGTTGTTGCTCCCGGTGACGACTACTCAACCCAAGACGCACGGGTACAAGCTATCTGTGCGGCAACCCATACCGCCGAAGTGATTTCGGCATACCAAGCGGCTAACCAAGGAGTTTAAAAATGACTGCAAAATTTTCTATCGTAAATATGGAGCGTGATGCTCAAACAGGCTTTGTATCAACCGTGCATTGGACTTGCTCCGATGTTGATGGTGACTACTCAGGTAGCACCTACGGCTCACTGGGCTTATCTGGTGAACTTGTCACCCCATACGAAAACCTAACCGAAGCAACCGTTATCGGATGGGTCAAGGCATCAATGGGCGAGGAGACAGTGGCGGCGCATGAAGCGGCTGTTGCGGCTCAAATCGCTGATGCCAAAGAGCCAGCGGTGGCTGTCGGCACACCTTGGTAATATAGGTCGCCACTGCCTTTCAGTGGTTTTTAACAGGAGAACATAATGGAAAACAAAAAAACACCCATTACTATCGATGACAAAGAGTATTCATTTGAGGACATGACACCAGAGCAACAGACGCTGGTTAATCATGTAGCCGACTTAGACCGAAAGCTACACAGCGCTAGGTTCAATGTCGATCAACTTCAAGTAGGACGTAACGCTTTCATGTCATTGTTGACGGAGGCACTTAAAGAACCCGAAGAGGAATAAATGGAAGACGTAACACACCGAGAGATTTATGACAGGCTAGTAGCTGTCGAAGAGAAGGTGGATAAGCTTAATACTGAGACGACAGAGGTGGTTAAAGCCTTCTCTGCTGCTCAGGGGGCTTTCACCGTATTAGAGTGGATAGCAAAAGCCGCCAAGCCTCTGTTATGGATTGCTGGTGTTGTTACTGCTTTTTCATTTATGATTGCTGAATATAGGAAATAAGATGATTGCTGAACTCGCTATTGCCAACGCTGCCTTTGGTGTGATTAAAGAAACCATAGCCAACGGTGGGGACATTATGGCAGCGGGTCAGCACATCTTCAAGTTTTTTGATTCTAAGTCAGAGTTAACAAAGAAGGCTAATAAGTCTGGTTCAGACTCAGAGGCTTTCTTTGCTCTTGAACAGATTAAACAACATGAGGCGGCTATCCAAGAGTTGTTCATCTATCAAGGTAGAGCAGGTCTTTGGGATGATTGGTTAAAGTTTCAAGCGGAGGCAAAGCGTAAACGTGATGCTGAGGCTAGAGAGATTGTGTTGGCTCAGATTAAACGTAAAGAGTTGATGTGGGTTTGGATTAACGGGTTCTTAATTACTGCTTCTGTTATAACGGGGGCAGTTATTATAGCTGGTATCATTTGGCTTATTGTAACAAAGGGGACATTATGAGAGAATTACCAAAGCGCAATGAGCGTTCCAAGAAGAATAAGAAGAAGAAGAAATGAAACACTCAGTAGGGAAAGTAATACCAGCCGCCACATTGACAGAAGTGTTCACAGTCCCTGCTGGTTATAAAGCTGAGGTTAGTACCTTGTTTGCTAGTAACCATCAAGGGAATAACAAAACTATCACCCTATACTGGCAACACGCACATGACATTACCCACAAGATTTACATTGTGTTTGGTTATGTAATCCATTCTAACAACTACTTACAGTTTAGCGATAGTATGGTTATGCAAAGTGGGGACTCAATACAGGTGTTAACAGAGGCAGGGTCAGAGATGAGTGTTATTGCTTCGTTTGACCTATATAAAGAGAATACAGTCCCCTTCATGGCTGATTAAGGATTAAAATGACATACTTACAAATTATCAATGCTGTTCTGCGCCGATTGCGTGAGACAGAGGTAACAGATGTTAACGAGACAGATTACTCCAAGTTGATTGGTGAGTATGTTAACAGTGTTAAAAAAGAGGTTGAGGCTGCTTGGGACTGGAATGCCTTACGCACCACCCTGACTCTTAACACAGAAGATGGGGTATTTAATTACACCTTGTTGGGCAGTGGCTCTCGCTTTCGTGTCTCAGATGTGGTTAACGACACCTCCAACTATATGTTACAACAGAAGGGGGCTGCATGGATGAACCAGCGCTTTCTCACTGTCGATACACAACGTAGCACCCCATCCTTCTACAGCTTTAACGGCGTAGATAGCAACTTGGACAGTGCAGTAGACTTGTACCCCGTCCCTGATGGCGTGTACACCCTGCGGTTTAACGTAACAATACCACAGGATGCCTTAGCTAACAACACCGATACCCTGCAAATTCCCTCTGAGCCTGTTATTCAAGGTACTCTAGCTAGGGCTATTAGTGAGCGTGGTGAAGATGGTGGTCGCCTCAGCAATGACCAATACATCCTCTACCGTAGCGCTATGGCTGATGAGATTGCCATAGAGGCTGGTCGGTTTAGTGATGAAACAGTGTGGTATCCCGTATAATGGCTGCATCACCTTTAACCCCCGTATCACTTGCTGCTCCGGGCTTCTTTGGGTTAAACACTCAGGAGGCATCGGTTAATGTACAGCAGAACTTCGCCCTCATCGCTAACAACGCTGTCATTGACACATATGGTCGGGTAGGTGCTCGTAAGGGCTATACAACCCTTTCTGACGCGGATGCCGCTGACATTATCTATTGTGTCCATGAGCATATTAACAAGGATGGTACAGAGCAAGTTTACTTCGTCGGTGGAAGTCAGATTTACACGATGGCGACAGATGGCACTACTGCTAGTGACCACACCATTGCTTCGCCACCTGCTGATTCAAACTGGCAACCCTTGAGCTTTAACGGGAATATGTATTTATTCCACGAGGGTAAAGATGCCCTTGTTAATGACATTGTAGGTGCAACAGGCTGGAATACCCTCTCCTCCTTCTCCGCTATGCCCACAGGGGTAACACAGGCAGGGGTTGGTTTGAGTGCCTACGGTCGCATCTGGATGGCTAGAACCAACCTGAATAAGACAACAGTTTACTGGAGTGATACCCTTATAGGCACTTCATTCAATACAGGTACAGCAGGTTCTATTGACTTAGAAAATGTATTTACCAACGGCACGGATGAGATAACACATTTAGCTGCTTTTAATGGCTTCTTGGTTATCTTCTGTAAAAAGAGTGTTATAATATATAAAGGTGCTCAAGAACCTGCTACAATGGCAGTAGAAGATATTATCGATGGTGTTGGCTGTATCGCTAGAGATACCGTACAGGACATTGGTTCTGACATCCTCTTCCTCTCAGACTCTGGCTTGCGTAGTTTAGGTCGTATCATTCAGGAGAAGAGTGCTCCAATGCGTGACTTGTCTCGTAACGTAAGAGATCAGTTACTTTCTGAGGTGAGTACAGAAAATGGGATTATCAAGAGTACGTACTACGAGAAGGACGCTTTTTACCTCCTCACCGTCCCATCCCTACAGAAGGTTTGGTGTTTTGATATTAGATCAGCGCTTGAGGATGGGTCATTTAGGGTTACTACTTGGACATCCCCTAACCTAAGCTCATTCTGTGTTACTCGCTCACGTAAGTTGTTAATTGGAACCTCCTTACGGGTTAGTGAATTTGGTGGGTATACTGACAATGGTAACTCCTACACAATGTCCTACTATACCACATACCTCGATGCTGGAGCACCTTCTAATCTAAAAATGCTAAAGGATGCCTCCTTCCTCTTTGTCGGTGGAAGTGGGGAAACATTCTCAGTTAAGTGGGATGTAGATTACGGAAGTAACTATGCCTCTAAGGTGTTTAGTTTCCCTACAAGTGACACTGGTAAGTTTGGTGTAGATGAGTATACGGTGGCTGAGTACTCGGTAGGCGCTATCATTAACAGGAAGGGAATAACACTATCTAAGACGGGTAGGGTGTTCCAACTAGGTGTGGAGGTTGTTGTTAACGGCAGTCCTCTCTCTATTCAACAGATAGATATTTTTGTAAAAGGTGGGAGAACTGTATGAGTTCATATACGAAGACAACTAACTTTACCGCTAAGGATACCCTCCCTAGTGGTGCAGATGCCAAGAAGGTACGAGGGGCTGAGTTTGACGTGGAGTTTAACGCACTAGCTACGGCAGTTAATAGTAAGGCTAACATTGCTTCGCCTACATTTACAGGCACGGTTACCCTCCCTACTGTTGATGGTGCAACGATTAGCGGAGGTACTTACTGATGGCTATAAATATTCCTTACAACGGACAAATACCAGCTAATGTTGGGCCTGTAGCTTTCGGGGGTAACCAAGCAGTTACTGTCCCTCCAGCAGGAACTACAATTCCAAATACCACCAACCCCACTGGACAAACAGGATCAAACCTTCCTAGTTGGCTAACTCCACCGGGCGTTAATGATATTGTTACGCAGGCGTTCACTACTTACACTAATCCTATCACAGGGGAAACATACGAAGCGCCCACAGGTGGATATACTGTTAATGCTCAAACTCCTCAACCAGACACGGGTTTCAGCTTCACCCCTACTCCTATCGGCGCATCAGGCTCTTACGACACCTCTGACTACCTTAGTCTTCTTGGTGGGGCTTACACAGGGGGTTTAGCGGGGGCAGCCGCTGGTGTTGGTGTTAATGAAGCTGTAGGTCGGTTGCAAGCGCTAGGTGAAGCGGGAGTAACAGATTATGCCAACCTAGCTAAGACAGCGACAGAGGGTATCAACTTTACCCCCTACACACTAACAAGTTCTGTAGGTACAACACAGCAAACAGCACCGGGTGTTATCTCTCAGCAGTTAACCCCACAACAACAAGCTAACGTCAATGCTGCTCAACAGCAACAGGCATCTCTGTACGGCGCTGCTGTCCCTGATACCTCTGGCATCTCTAACCAAGCTTTCAATAGCGCTGGTGGTTATTTGAACCCACAAGGCAACGCTCAAATGCAGCAGTTGTCTGGTATGTTTGGTAACATGGCTCAACAAGCTGGTGCGGCTTACGGTGCTCCTACAGGACTAGAGGACACTACTGCTCAGGCGTTACGAGGTGCTTCCACTGGCTTAAATCAGATTGGTACAGGCTTAGGGGCTATTAACCAATATGGCGCACAGGCGCTGGCACAAGGTACTCAGGGGTTGGGACAGATTGGCGCTGGTATGGGTGACCTAGCTGGCTTGCGTGGTCAATATGGTACAGCAGCTTCTCAAGCAGCAGGTATGCTTGGTGGCTCAACCACTGGTATGGCTGACCAACTCTTCCAACAGCAACAGGCTATGAGGTCACCCGTTCAACAACGGCAACAGCTTGAGCTAGAGAATCGGTTACGTGCTCAAGGGCGACTAGGGACTTCGACAGCCGCCTATGGTGGTACACCTGAACAGCTTGCAATGGCTAAGGCGGTACAAGAGCAACAAGCTGCGGATGCCTTTAACAGCATGACACAGGCTGAACAGATGGCTGCGTCACAACAAGCTAGGGCATTAGGTTTAGGCCAAGCTACAGCGGGTATGGCTAGTAACATCTCCAATCTAACTGACGCACAACAAGCTCGTGCATTAGGTCTAGGTAACACAGGTATTGGAGCACAACAAGCTGCAAGCGGCTTAACCAACGAACAACAAGCTCGTGCCCTTGGTTTGTTATCAGCAGGTCAACAAGGGACAACACTCCAAGACCAGTTGTTATCTTCTCAGCTTGGACGTGCCACATCAGGTGCTCAGGCTTCCTCTGCGCTGGCGGCGGCTAACCAAGCCCTCAAGCAGGGTGATGTACAAACAGCAGCCTCGTTGTTCAATATCGGCTCTTCGGCGGCTCAACTTCCACAGCAGATGCAAGGGCAGAACATCGCTCAAGCTGGTCAGTTGCAAGCGCAAGCATTGGCTCCAGCAGCGGCTCAGTTGCAACAGGCTCAGTTGGCTGGTCAGTTGGGTCAACAACAAGCTCAGTCAGCTTATCAGGCTGGTGGGTTATTTAGTGATGTAACAGGGGCTGGTCTACAGGAGAGGTTAACAGCCGAAAGTGCTGCTGCCGCTACTCGGACTAAACAGTTTGACTCTATCCTTAAATCATACGCTGACCAAGGTGGTGCTACTGGCGAATCCGCTAACATAGTTAAACAAGTAGTAGATGCTGGTATGACAAAAGTAGGCGATATGTTGTATGACGCTGCTGGTAAATTACTAGGCCCTGCTGCCTCTGTTATTGGAAAAGCCGCCACTGATATGTGGGATTCGTTAACAGGTTCTGGAGATATATCTATGGGTGGTGACGCTGGTCTAGGAGGCCCAAATAGTGATACTGCTGGTATTATTGCAGACATTGGTAACTCAATAGGTGATGCGGTTGACGGCGGTGTTGAGGCTATTAAAGACGCCTATGACTATGTATTTGGCGATTAACGTAAGGAATTATTATGGCAGGATTATTTTCAAGTGGTGAGCAGGATTTGGTGGGTAATATTATGAGCCAACGCCAGCAAGCTAACCAAGCGTTAGGGTCTGGTTACGGCAAGTATGGCGGTATTGTCCAAGCTGCTGGTGGGTTAATTGACACAGGTACTGATGCCATGTTTGGTGGTAAAGTAGGTGCGGCAGACCCACGTATGCAACAACTACAAGGAGCTAAGGCTATCTTTGCAAAGGTAGCTAAGGAGATGGTAGATGTTAAGTCCCCTGCTTTCTTTAAAAGGTTAGCTCAGGAGTTTCAAGCAGCAGGGTTCCCAGAGCAAGCCCAGAAGGCGGAGGAGCAAGCAAGCGCGTTAGAGGTGCGTGATTTAACGATGAAGGAAAAGGAAGCAACAATTGCGAGTATGCAGGCTAAAACAGCCAAAACTGAGGCAGAGGCAGAGGCAACTAAGTCTAAAATTTCAGCTAGAACTCTCACACTAGCTAGTAAATTCCCTAAGTTAACAAGCTCTGAAATACAAGCTATTGCCGAAGACGATGCTTCTTTCCGTACTTACATTAAACCTCCTAAAGACTATACGCCAAGCGATTATGCTAAACTATTAATCGAAGGTGGTGTAGACCCTGAATCGGATGAGTTTAAAAATAAAATTGCTGCATGGTCTGAAGCTAGATTAAAAGCAGAGCAAACTAAAAATAAAGCAGATCTTAATGCTGTTGCTGTCCAACAAGCTCAAGTAGAATTAGATAGAGCGAAATTCAAAGCAGAGGGAGAGCGAAGAAAACAAGCGGAAGCTGTCACCAAGGCTCGTTTGAAACAACTCACAGGCGCGTCACATGTTAAAATGATAACTAACAGGATTGATACGGCTGTTGGGTTAATCAGTGAAGATACGGTGGGTTGGAAAGCTTTAATATTAAAAGACCTACCAGAAACAAAAGCCCGTGCGTTGAAAAACAAACTAGATGTTATTAAAGGTAACATTGGTTTTGATAGGTTACAACAGATGCGCGATGCTTCTCCTACTGGCGGTGCGTTGGGTCAAGTTGCTGTTCAGGAATTGTACGCACTTCAAAACTCTATTGATTCTTTAGACCAACTACAAACAGGGGCAGAGTTAAAGCAAGCGCTAGACAATATTAAGGCGCAGTACGAAAGCTACGTTAAGAATCAAAGAGCGTCAATGGAGGCTAATGAGCCTTTGTTAGGCACTCCTGAGTCAGAGGCTATTCTAGCTGAGTTACAAGCTAGGAGAAGCGCCCCTGCCCCTGCCGCTGCCCCTACTGCCCCTGCCGCTGGCTCTGGTGTTACCGTAAGAAACTGGAAATAAAGATGGCTCGTAACATAACTGTAACACTAAAAGACGGGTCTCAGATTCGTTATGATGGCGTTCCTGACACAGTAACCCCTGCTGAAGTTCAGTCTCGTGCTGAGAAAGAATCAGGGTTAGCTGTTGTTGAGATTGACGGTGGGTCTCCAACAAAAGAAGCACCTGCTCCAGAACCAAAAGAAGAGAGTTTTCTAAGTAAATTGTCTGGTGCTTTCAGTAAAGCTAACCAACTTGTGAACGAGAACCAATCTGACCTAAGTAGGGGTATGCAAGAGTTCAGCGGAGGTGTATCAAAGGCTTTGGTGCGCCCTGTTGTTGGAGCAGCCCAGTTAGGAATGGAAGGCGCTAAACTAGCTGGTGTTGATCTAGGTGACTCTAATAAAATGGTAGCGGCTGCTGAGAAAGGTTTAACATCTGCTTTCGGTGAGACGGAGGGTTATGCTGGTCAAGCTGGAGAGATTGGAGGCGCTATCATTAACCCAGTGAATAAGCTGTTTGGTTTACCTGCTAAAACACTAGGAGGTGCTGCTGTTAAAGGTACGGCTGCTGGTATGACTCAAGCTGCTCTGAACCCAACTCAGACAGAAGACTACTGGGTTAACAAAGCTAAGGATGTAGCTATTGGCGGAGCCACTGGTTTAGCACTAGGGGCTGCTTTTGGTAAACAAGTTAGTCAAACCCGTGACATAGTGGATGAGACATTTTCAAAATCTAATAACTTGTTTGAAGCTGTTAAAGGGGCGGGATTAAAATTACGTCCTGCTACTGCTCAGAAGATGACAAAAAGCATTGCTGCTCGTATTGACGAAGAAATACCATCAGGTTTAAAAGGCAGGGACATGGCTAAGGTGCGCGACTTGATAAGAAAGTTTCGTATCGACAACGGCAAAGCAGATGGTGGGTTAGAATCCTTTGAAAGATTACGCAGAAAAGCAGCTAAGTTAGTTGCGAACGCTGGTGATAATGCAGATCAACGTGAAGCTGCTTATATAATAAGAGCGGCTGTTGATGATGTTTTCAGTAATGTCGACAAAAAGATGATTAAAGCTGGTGACTCTGCGGCGGTTGAGAAGCTTTTAGATGCTCGTGGATTGTACAGAAGTGCCTCCAGAGCTAATATACTCCAAAAGGTGTTAGATGACGCTAAGGATGCTGCTGGAACGGTGCGTAATTTAAGCTACCCAGACGCTTTAGCGCAGAAGTTAACAAAACTAGCTACCAGTAAAAACCTCCAATATAATTTCAAACCAGAAGAAATAAAGATGCTCAAAAAGCTATCTAAAGGTGGTGGTTTTGAAAGGACAACTGAATTACTTGGTAAGTTATCTAGTTTACCGAGTATGGTTGCTTCTGGGGCTGGTGCTCTGCCAAGCGGAGGATGGTCACTGGCTGTTCCAGCGGGTGCGGCTGTCTTGAAGGAAGGGACTAAACGCATCGCTTCTAATTTAAGAGAAGAAGGCGTAGAGAAAATGATTGGTGGTATGTTAGCACCTTAAACAACAAAGCCCCTAAGCAGTGATGCCTAGGGGCTTTTTTTTAGTCTTTGATTTCCAACACTTCCTCATCTAACTCGCTAAACTCACCGACGTAGATAGAGAAGAAAGGGATTTTAATAATCAACCCCTCGTAGGCAGCGATAAACCTACCTTCCTCATCGCCTACCACATGGCATATGTTGTCGTTATGCTCAATGTCAAACCCAATGCCTAGGCGCATGTTAATGTTAATCATTTGTTATCCTCATGTTTAATTCTAGCGATGATGTAATTCTTAACCAAACTACTACGAACAATGTCAGCGATGGAGAACTCAATCTCTGTAAACTCTTTCATTGACCGTAGGATGGTTAGGAACTCCAGCAAACCACTCTTGTCATCTCTCTTCTTCAAGTCCACCTGTCGATAGTCACCGCACAAGAAGAACTTAGACGTGTGACCAATACGGGTGATGATGGTATCTAGCTCGTGCATTGTACAGTTTTGACTCTCATCCAGAATAACAATAGCATTGTTAAACGTCGTACCCCGAATGAACGAGGTAGAAAGGAACTCCACATACCCTTGCTCGACCAACCTATCCCATGCGTCTTTGCGTTTGAACAGTTCAGCCGCTATCTGTTTGTACGGCTCTGTAAACTGGTTCATCTTCTCCTCGGCATCACCCGGCAAGTGCCCCATCTCCCTACTCTGCACACTACTACGGATAATAACAAGCTTGGCATAGGGGTTACTCTTATCCATAACCTCCTCAAGCGCCTTGTAGAAAGCGATGTAGGTCTTACCCGTACCAGCTACCCCAGACAGCGCACAGAAGTAATGACCCTGTTGGTAGGCGTCAAAAAACTCCTTTTGCTTCTCTGTCTTAGGACTGATTGTTAACATGTCATCCAATCGCATCTTCAACCCATGTTGCGGTTTAACATCTGCGTCTGTTGTCTTCTTTCTTGTTACCATTAAGCTGCCTTACCCCATACGTCATCCCAAGTGCCATTAGTGGCTCCTTTGGAATAATCTGTTACACGTTGTTCAAAGAAGTTGGTGTGGCTTACGCCTAACATACCATCCACCCAAGGTAGAGGATTCTTCTTCACCTTAAACACACCCTTCATGCCCATGCTAATCAGGCGACGGTCAGCGATGTAGCGGATGTAAGTTTTAACGTCATCAGCGCGTAACCCTTCTACCTCAAACATACCAAAGGCAAGGTCAATGAACTTGTCCTCTAGCGCTACCATCTCCTGAGCAATCTCCTTGATGCGGTCACTACTACTCTCTTCTGGGTTCTGTTTCACCCAATCACGGTAAACCTTAATCATACCCTCAGCGTGTTGTGTCTCATCCACGATTGACCATGCGATGATCTGACCCAAGCCCTTTAGCTTACCGTTTCGAGCGAAGTTGAGCAACATGACAAACGAGGAGAACAATTGCATACCCTCACCAAAGGCGCTGATAGTGGCAATCTTCTCAGCCATAGGAGCGTCACCAAGCGTCTGATAGTACTCATGCTTCTCTACCATCTCACCATACTGCATAAACTCGTTGTAGGTGCTCTCAGGCAGCCCCAGCGTCTCAATCAGGTGGGCATAGGCAGCTACATGTAAAGCCTCACGACCAGCAAAACCTGACATCATCATCCGCACTTCCGGCTGTTTAAACACTGGTAAATAGTGGGTGTAGTACCCGTCACCAATGTCTAGGTCACCCTGCACAAAGAAGCGTAGGATTTTGGTTAGGAAGTCTTTCTCCGACTTGGTTAGCTTCTTCTGGTAATCCTTTAAGTCCTCACCCATTGGCACTTCTGTGTGTAGCCAATGGCTCTGCTCATGTTGTAACCAAGCGTCGTATGCCCAAGGGTATTTGAACGGCTTGAATGAATTTCTCTCTTCTGTTAATTGTGGTTTCATTACCATTGTCTCCATGTGTTAGCAATAATGTGTAGGCAGGTGACTATCTCTAGCCACCGTACCCAAGTTACCCTTCGCAAGCTAGGCATGTCTCTCCATTTACGATAGCTGTCATATCAATTGTCTCCTCAATACGTTGACGTTTAACCTGTGCTCCAACCTTGTCTGCCTTACGCACCTTATCAGAGCGGAGGTAGTACAAACTCTTCAACCCCATCTTCCACGCCATGAAGTGTACAGCATGTAAGTAGGCAATGGTTGTGTTAGGCTGGAAGAAGAGGTTAACACTCTGTCCTTGGTCGATATACTTCTGTCTATCTGCTGCCAACTCGACTAACCATCGCTGGTCAATCTCCATCGCTGTCTTAAATACTTCCTTCACATCTTCTGGTATGCCCAAATGCTGAACGCTACCATCGTTGGCAATAATAGAAGCCCAAGTGTCATCATCATCCAAGCCAAGTTCAGCAAGGCGCTTTGACAAGAAACGATTACGGTAGACAAACGCACCACTTAGGGTATCCTGCCGAAAAACATTTGCTCGATACGGCTCCACGGATGGCGAAGTGTTACCCATAATAAGACTAGAAGAAGCATTGGGAGCGATAGCCATATGATGACTAAACCTACGCTGAATGCCAAACTCACTTGCATCCGGGCAAGCGCCTCTTTTAAGAACGAGAATATTATCTGCACGAGCACACTCCTTGTTAATATGAGCAAAAATATCTTTGTTTGTTAACTTAGCCATCACACCGTCGATAGGCATGTTGTGTTTCTGCAAGTAGGCATGGAAGCCCAACGAACCTAATCCAACAGACCGCTCGGCAGTAGCAGACCGTATAGCACGACTAATATGCTTAGGAGCGTTAGTGATAAAGTACTCGACAACATTGTCCAACATTTCCATAACATCCGGGATAAACTGTTCATTATCTTTCCAATCATCATAGTACTCCAAGTTAACACTAGACAAACAGCACACAGCCGTTCGATCAGCGCTGGTGGGTAGGAAGATTTCGGTACACAGGTTAGACCCGTTAATACGCAACCCTTTATCCTTTAACCACTCAGGTAACTCTCTGTTAGCCGTATCAATGAAGATGAAGTATGGCTCACCTGTTTGCATCCGTAAGTCCAACATCTTCTGCCACAACCCCTTAGCACTAACCACTTCTACGACCTCGCCATTGGCGGGGTTTTTTAATGCCCAATCGTCGTTAGCCTCTGGGTCTTTCATGCACCGTTCGATCACCTGCATAAACTCATCGCTTATGTTAACACCGTGGTTCAGGTTTAGCGTCCGTAGGTTTTGGTCACCCGTCGGTTTACGCATCTCCAAGAACTGAATGATGTCAGGATGGTTTACATCAAGAAACGCTGCATAAGAACCCCGACGTGTTCTGCCTTGTCGGTAAGCCAAAGAGGAAGCATCGTACATTTTGAGGTGTGGCATGACACCAGTTGATTTATCATCACTGTTACGTATCCCAAGGTGTATGCCAACACCGCCACCCAACATACTAAGCCAATTAGTTTCAGATAAGTTGTCAACGAGACCTTCTGCACTGTCCTCCATGTAATTAAGAAAACAGCTAATAGGAAGTCCGCGCTTACTACGGCCAAAAGAAAGAATGGGAGTGCTATAAGACAACCAATGCTGAGAACTATACTCATACAGTCGCTGAGAATGCTCAGGATTACTTCCGAACGCTTCCGATACATACGCAAACCTCTCCTGTGGGCTAACCTCTTCCTCCATCATATAGCTCTCACGCAACCGTTGCAGTCCGAGAGCGTCGAACAACTTGTCGCGTTCTAAGTTTATTTTAATTGTCATCAAGTACTTCCTCTAAATAATCAGCCATGTCTTCTATCCTATCCTGAAACCTACTGACAATCTCTTCACTGTTAACCTCTAACAACTCCAAGATTGCCACCTCGTCCAGACGCTTTAGTTTATCACAAATGTCAGGTATCGTCAGCATATTTCTTCTGTAAGTAATTCATAGAGAGAAACATCTCGTCGAAAGCCCCGTCCTTAACCTCGTTCAACATAACCAAGCCACGCCAATGTGTGTTGCTTAGTTGATCCATGTAGTCTTCGTCGTGTAGGTAGTAGCTACCAGCGATTATCCCACAGATGGCGGTTCCGTCTGCTCTTTTGCCATAAGCAACTTGCTTACCTTGTTGATGCCCTGCAACACAAGACATGTGCAGCTTATTAACGATAACACTAGCAGAACTAGCTGGTCGCCCCATAGCACCAACAGGCCAGTAGTGGCAGAAACCAACACCATTGATAAAAACAGGTTTAAGAAATTCATATACATTCCAATCTTTTTTGTAGTCTAGGTCATCAGTCGAAATCACACCATCCAGCATAGGCGTGTTAGCCACTGCTCGGTTGATACGGTTCTCATGGTTACCCATTGTTAACACCATACGAGGCTTGTACACCTTGTGCTTTGTAACCTTCTGTGTTGCCTGTAGATCACGCAGAGGCTTCAGCAGCTTCTTCATGGCTACCTTCACACAGTTAACATCATCCTTGTAACGCTTGCCTTCAAAGTATTTACTACCAGCCTTATCGTGAGTAGACAAGGAGGGCATATCCGCGAAGTCGCCAATATTGATAACAACATCTGGTCGGTAATCCACGATAGCCTTCCCTGCCCACGTTAGATGGTCGGTAGCTACTCCCGGCTTCACTTGGCAGTCAGGAATAACAAGTATCTTCATTCGGCAGTGCCTCCGTAAGCAAACCCGCTGTCCCAATACTCATCTAACATAATGTCTACCTTCTCATACACGCCGACATAACCGCAAGAGTCTAGGAAAGCAGCAAACTGTCGCATAACATCATCCCATCTAGCATCCTCGCTACAAACGTAGAATAACTCTGAGCTAGTCTCTACGTTTGGTCGTGAACACTTCTTCTTAAAGTGGTAATACTGTTTATCTTCCATTTCTATCTCCATAAATGCTAGGGAACAAGTCAGTCAAAATAGCCTTGCACTGATCTGCTACTTCCCTATGTTCTTTCTGTGTTGCCTCATCACACCGGATGTCAACATAGTGCATCCAACTCCGCAACGTCCCATTCATATACATCCGACTGTTTGTTAACCCCTCTGGTAGAACCTTCCGGGCAACCTCCTTAGCTATCCCGTTGTTCAGAGCAGCCCCGTAAACACCTTTAGCTTGCGCTATTAGACTACGTTGCATCTCATCCCACCAGCGTTGTAACTCCCGGTCTTCGGTAGGTAGGCTATTCTGTCGGTTCTTATCATCTTGTAACCTCACCTCACTGGCCTCCATATCCAAAGCCTCCGCATACCGCTGGCTGAACTCTTGGAAGCTGAACGACCGATGCCGAATAATCTGTCGTGCTATGTCCCGTGTTACCTCAATCTCCATACAAACATTAACCATCTCGAAAGGCGACCAATGCTTGTTATTCATCAGGTAACGAAGAAGCCGTGGTGCTGTCGTTACGTTATTCTGATTCTCTGGGTTTGAGACACGAGCCATGTACGCAATCATCTCTTCGGCATGAGGCGTTACCCACATTAGCTTTACGTTCATTTCTTCTTCCTCTCTTTACGTTCTTCCGCTGTCTTTTGTTTGTGACAAGGTTTACACAGAACTTGTAGGTTATCTGCCTCACAGTACAACCTGTTCATATATGTCCACCAATCTTGGAACCCTTCCTTCGGAGATACAACGGGTTCAATATGATCCACTTGTACATCTCTTGCAATAAAGAAATCTCCACAATCAGCACACAAATAATGTTCTGCTAACCTACCACTTCGTTTGTTGATTAACCTACCTACCGCTGCGTCTTTAAGAGCCTTCCACTTAGGAGGGAATCGCTTCATATAAGCCCGTAGCGCAGATATTATAAATGCCCTAAACCTTGCCTCAGTCCATTCTCCGTCGTTATACTTTCTGTTGTTCATACTGGTGCAACAACTGAGCAAACCCCTCCACGAATCTCTCGTCATGGTCACGCTCACCCATTGTAAACATTATGGCGTGTACTAACTCATGGTGAAAGGTAACATCACGGTCTTGTCCTGTTAACTTCTTGTTAATTAAAATTCTACATGTATCAGGGTTTGTCGCTCCAAGATCAGGCATCTCAGTGTCAACAACAGCCCATGTACATCCTGCTAGTTTAAACTTCATTCGGTGGCTCCCATATCTCGTTGGGCTTCCTGCGTAACCACAAGAGCTTGCCGTTTTCCCGTACACGCTCTTCGCCCAGTCCCTCCACACAACACGCATAAAACTCTTTCTCCGTTTGGAAAGGCGCAAGCATCTTCTCCGATTTCACGACACCAACACGGGGCATACCCTTTATGTTGTCTGCCGCGTCTCCCATAAGGATTTGTTTGTAGAAGAAGCGCAAGCCCTCCTCTGTGGTAACAAACTTCTTCTCCTTCTTCACGAAATTGTAGTGCCATCCGGGAACCTGCAAAAAGTCTTTATCAATTGAAACAATGATACTTTCCTCACCCAACTCGGTTGCTCGTATTGCAATGTCATCATCTGCCTCCTGTCCGTCGCTAACACTAGCGCCCCATGCCGTTTGTAAATATTCCCGTAGGAGAGGTAGGTGTTTCGGCTTTTTAACATCCTTCCTGTTACCTTTGTAAGGTACTGTTACCGCGACTTCATTACGAAAGTTTGTTTTGCCTGTTAGGAACAACTCATGGTCATCTGTGTCCACTAGATCAAACATCAACAAATCTTCTAAAAACACCGCCATTGTTTCGATAGCGGTGTTCTCATGCTCATCTTCGGTAGCAAACCCTACTCGATAACAGAGAATATCTGCATCAAGTAGAGCCTTCATTACAGCAGGTCGTCTTCGTCAAACGCACCGCCACCACCACCAGTGTAGGGTACTAACTCAGTGATAACCATCTTACGCAATGATGGGCTAACACCCTTCTTGCCTTTGAATGACCAAGCATATGGCGTAATAATAGCCGCTGCTTTGGAGCCGTTACCAAGGATGTCACCCTCTAGTAGAGAGCCACCATCGTCGTAGGCGGCAATTGGTCGGGTGCTCTTACAGGTAACGTAAGCGCCTTTGCCCTCCTTTGTCTTCACCTCAATACCCATCTCTTCCAAAGCGCCTACGGCTTTGTCTGACAGGTTACACAAGTCAACCTGAAACTTACCACTCATCTCGTTGGGCTTGTTCAAGAATGCCCACATAACTTCCGCTTTGACCTTAACTGCTTCTGTATTCATACTAACTCCTTAATGTACCGAATTACTGCCGTCTTCTTCGGCAATGTCATAAAATTTGGAAGTGACAACTGCTAACAAATCTAGCACTTCCATCTCACTCAAATGTTGACTGAAACCTAGGCTTACTTCGCCTTCTTTCTCTGTAATAATGATTGCACAATCCGCGCCATCAAGAACAGTAGCCAACCCTCTTAACTCTCTCTCGTTCAATGTGTTTCCTTCCAGTTGTTTCCTACATTGTATTCTCCTGTTACTGGACACCTTAACCCCAGTGCCACACCTGCCTCTTCGATAGCCGCTACTGCCATCTTCCCTACTTGCTCTGCGTCTTCTTCCGAGACTTCTACCTGCCACTCGTCATGCACATTTGCACAGAACTTAGCGTCTATTATACCACACTTTAACTTGTTGTTGAGGATAACTAGGGATTTTTTCATTAAAATTGCCCCTGCTCCTTGTAACAAAGTATTCAGTGCTGAATGTTCGCTACGCACTAACAAATGTCTGCCGTCTAAACCCGGTAAGAACCCGTCTCTTTCATACAAACGAGATACCTTATCCTTCAACTCACCTAGTGCCGGAGTGTTGCGTAGGAATCGTCTCATTAGTTTCCTGCCATCCTTCTCGTCACTACCTACAATTGCTCCAATCTTTGCAGCGCCAGCACCATATAAGAAAGCATATATAAATGTCTTTGCTGTGTTCCGATTAAGCAACCCTGCCGCCTTCTGGTTAGCCGTATGTATGTCACCATTGAGGATTTCGTTTGTATATCGAGCATCCTTCATATAGTGGGCTAACATACGCAATTCCAACCCGCTTGCGTCAATACCTACCAACTTGTTACCGGGTTCAACTGTCCACAACTCACGACACTCTACACCGTACTCACTACCACTGTTGGGCACTTGCGCCATGTTAGGGCTAATATGCGTCATACGCCCCGTCACGGCTCCGTTTGTTATCACCCTACCGTGTACCCTACCATCTGGCTGAACAACGTCAAACCAGCTACTCACCTGCGAGATGCGTTTCTGGAGCATTAGATACCGAGCGATTAGTTTAGCCTCTGGTAAGTCAATGCCCTCTAACACCTTCTCGTTGATGATGGTACTTCCCTTCTCTGTTTCCTCTGTAAAGGTAACACCCAATGTCGCCAACCTCTCAGCAATCTGTTGTCTGCTGCCGGGGTTGAATGGGGTCACCTTGGTTTTAAGAGGTTTACCAGTTTTATCACTAACTCGTTCTTCGACAATTGGTGGGAACGTAACTTGCAATGCGCTTTCAATATCAGCAACTTCACCTGTAAGTTGAGCGAGAAGCGCCTCACCTTTGTGTTTATCAAACTTAAATCCATGCTGCTCTTGCCTTTTCAAAATAGCCGCTACGTCATGCTCTAGCTGTACGCTCTCGCCCCAACCAGATAACTCCTGAGTTAATAACCTGTACAAGTCCACAGTTACTGACACGTCCTGTCTACAATAAAAGCGGTTAAGGCTATCAACTGGATCGTCATAAGGAGCAGTAGAAGTCTTGTCATATTGTAACCCTTTCATCCAATGCCAAATACGGGTGTATTCAACCTTGTTATTCCCCAGTCTCTTCCCCCATGCCGCCAAACTGTGACCGTTTTCGATAGAGGGATTGAGTAGCCTTGACATTATCAAGGTATCTCTCACTTTCTTCAATCCAATCTTCGTTCCCCACAGCCTGTTGAGCACTGGTGCGTCGAAGCCGATCAAGTTGTGTCCTATCAATCTCTCTGCTTTGTTTATTAAGGGTATGAGTGTATCCGGTTTTGTGTGACATATGTATTCGCCTGTCTCGCTGTTATGGGTGTAGCATAACCAAATCTTGGTCTGCTTGCTATCTGTCTCGATGTCGAGAACTAAGTTCACATTACTTTCCTTTCGCTAATTCAATCTCCACTAGTTTAGCATAACCACCCACATCGTGCCAACTATCATCATAGAAGGGGTCACCATTTACAATACGCGCCAGCTTGTTGGCAATTAAGTCTAAGCTCTCCTGCATATAGGGTTCCATAGCATTCCA
>Ga0209652_1001409_pt1 | contig 19588 bp, 33 predicted proteins | sample SaaInl74LU_5_DNA_FD_184641 | JGI IMG/M metagenome (GOLD analysis project Ga0209652, IMG submission 184641) | Marine microbial communities from expanding oxygen minimum zones in the Saanich Inlet - ESP_74LU_5_DNA (SPAdes) (version 2) | ecosystem: Environmental > Aquatic > Marine > Intertidal zone... | reverse complement strand
GTCAAGTCTTTAGTTACACCTCCAATTGAGATACTTCCATCAATTGTTACATTATCCGCTCCGTCAAGAGTAATAACAGAATTGCTTGAAGTTACAGTTCCTGAAATCGTCGCGGTAACTGTTGGCTTAATTAAAATACCTGTATAGGAAGCAGATCCTTGCCCACTTGCTATTAAGGCAACGGGAGTAAATGGCTCCAATATATTTCCGTCAATCGATATTCCGATTGTACCGGTATGCGTCCCTGAGTTGATCGCGGTAAATGCATCACTCAAAGTTGTGTAGAATCCAGCAGGAGTCCCTCCCGATGAAGATAGTGAAACTTGAGCGTACACTGCAGACTGACAGAAACCTATCATCGTAAAAAGTGTAATCAACAAGACTCTTTTTAGTGCGTAAACATTTTTCATTTGATTCGTTATTTTCGGCGAATGTCTGCTAAAGAATCGACGCTAATTGTTAATTTTTTCGGTTGTGCATTTTATCACGCTATACCTTTGAAATAGTACAATTCACACATTTAAAGTCCTTTTGTTAGAATTTAAAAATATTCGTCTGAAACATGCATGGACAGAGACATCAACCGTTTTATTATCCTGAAAACCAAGTTTTAATATTGCTAATTGATTCAAAATGTGCACAAAAAAAGGGAACCAATTTGGTTCCCTTTCAATATTTGAATACCTAATGTATTCGAGGCGATTTTACTCTCCTTCTTTCTTTTCTTCTTCAGAATCTTCAGCATCCTTTTTAGGAGCTTCTTCAGTTGCTTCAGGAGTTTCCTCAGCTACAGCTTCTGCTTCAGGTGCTTTTTCTTCTGATGATGCCTCCTCAGTAGCTTCTGCAGCCTCGTTAGCTTCAACTGTTTCTACAACCGCGTCAGTATTCGCTTTTGCTCCACTTCCACCACGACGTGAACGACGTGTTGTTTTCTTAGATCCTTCGTTTGTATATAACTCGTTAAAGTCAACAAGTTCGATCATACACATCTCAGCATTATCACCTAAACGGTAACCAGTACGGATAATACGTGTGTACCCACCTGGACGGTCAGCAATTTTTGGTGCAATTTCGCGGAAAAGCTCAGTTACCGCATCTTTGCTTTGCAAATAGCTAAATACTGTTCTTCTTGAGTGTGTAGAATCCGTTTTTGACTTTGTCAAAAGAGGCTCAACATAAACACGCAAAGCTTTCGCTTTTGCAACTGTTGTATTAATACGCTTGTGTTCAATTAGTGAACAAGCCATATTAGATAACATCGCTTTTCTGTGCGCTGTTTTTCTACCTAAATGATTGAATTTTTTACCGTGTCTCATAACTTAAATTTCGTAAGTAACGGTTAGTTAAGTTTTGTTGTGTGCATCGCTACAACTTAACCACCTATTACGCCATTTTTAATAATTAATTGCGATACTACTCTTTATCTAATTTGTACTTAGAAACATTCATTCCGAATGAAAGCCCTTTGTTGTCTACAAGGTCCTCAAGCTCCGTCAAAGACTTCTTACCGAAATTACGGAACTTCAATAAGTCGTTTTTGTTGTAAGAAACGAGGTCTCCAAGTGTTTCAACGTCTGCTGCTTTCAAACAGTTCAATGCACGCACTGAAAGATCCATATCTACCAACTTCGTTTTCAAAAGTTGACGCATGTGTAATGACGTCTCATCAAATTCTTCTGTTTCAGCTTTCACTTCACTATCCAAAGTAATACGCTCATCAGAGAACAACATAAAGTGATGAATCAAAATCTTCGCTGCTTCTTTCAACGCATCCTTAGGATGAATTGAACCGTCAGTTGTGATATTGAAAACCAATTTTTCGTAATCTGTTTTTTGCTCTACACGAAAGTTTTCGATAGAGTATTGAACGTTTTTGATAGGCGTAAAGATCGAATCAATAAAGATTGTTCCGAACGCTGCATTAGCATCTTTGTTCTCTTCAGCTGGGTGGTAACCACGACCTTTAACAATAGTCAATTCCATTTCCAACTTAACAGAAAGCTCCATGTTGCAGATTACTAAATCTGGGTTCAACACTTGGAATGCAGACGTGAATTTACCGATATCTCCAGCCGTCAATTTATCTTGACCAGCTACTGAAATTACGACAGTTTCATTGTCTGTACCTTCAATTTGTTGTTTGAAACGAACTTGCTTCAAGTTCAAGATGATTTCAGTTACATCTTCTACAATTCCTTTGATCGTTGAGAATTCGTGGTCTGCACCATCAATTCTGATTGAGGAGATTGCAAATCCTTCTAATGAAGACAAAAGGATACGACGCAAAGCGTTTCCAACTGTGATTCCATATCCAGGCTCTAAAGGACGAAATTCGAATTGTCCAATATGCTCATCGGACTGGATCATAATTACCTTGTCCGGCTTTTGAAAGTCTAAAATTGCCATTTGTTTTTCTTCTTTTTAATTGTTTTCAGGTTGCGCGGTTTGAGAGATTGAAGAAAGTCAATCAAACCCTTTGGCCTGAAACCAATATGATTAGTTATTATTTCGAGTATAATTCGACGATTAGCTGTTCTTTGATGTTCTCTGGGATCATCTCACGTGTTGGCACGTTAACAACTTTCCCTTCCATTTGTGAAGGATTCCACTCTAGCCAATCGAAGCTTTTTGTACTTGATGTCAGCGAGTTTGTAATCGCTTCTAAAGATTTCGATTTTTCACGAACTCCAATTACGTCTCCAATTTTAGTAGTGTAAGACGGGATGTTAAGAATCTCACCATTTACAGTAATGTGCTTGTGTGTTACAAACTGACGAGCCGCACGACGCGTAGTTGCAATTCCAAGACGGAAAACTGTGTTATCAAGACGAGCTTCACAAAGCTGAAGTAAGTTCTCACCAGTAATTCCTTTCATACGAGATGCTTTTTCAAACATGTTCGCGAACTGACGCTCAAGGATTCCGTAAGTATACTTTGCTTTTTGCTTTTCACCCAACTGAACTGAATATTCAGACTGCTTACCTCTACGTTTGTTTGGACCGTGTTGTCCTGGACCGTAGCTTCTTCTATCCAACGACTTGTCTGGGCCAAAGATTGGATCTTTGAAACGACGTGCGATTTTTGATTTTGGACCTGTGTATCTTGCCATTTTTACATTTAATTAAGGGAGATCATGAATTAAGGCTTTTCCTCCGATGACCTTGATTCCCTTTGTTGTTATTAATTAAGATTAAACTCTTCTTCTTTTCGGTGGACGACATCCGTTGTGTGGTAATGGAGTAACATCAATAATTTCTGTTACTTCAATTCCAGAATTATGTAGTGATCGGATAGCAGACTCACGTCCATTACCTGGTCCTTTTACATAAACTTTCACTTTACGTAATCCGAAGTCATGTGCTTCTTTTGCCGCATCTTCCGCTGCTACTTGAGCTGCGTAAGGCGTGTTCTTTTTAGAACCTTTGAAGCCCATTTTCCCAGCCGAAGACCAAGAAATCACTTGACCTGCGTTGTTCGTCAAAGAAATGATCACATTGTTGAAGGTAGCTTGAATATGCGCTTCACCTAATGCATCTACTTTGACATTCTTCTTCTTTTTTGCTGACTTTGCCATCTTTTTTTAGCTTTTAATGTTTGTTGCTTTCTGTTGAATAGGAACGTTCATTCCTGCTCCGCATTTTCTAATTGAAGGGGCGATTATTGCGATTGCTATTACCCTGCTTCGGAGATCCTCAATGGAATCACTTAAACGAAAGAGAATCGCGGACCGCCTGTCCGTAAAATCAGAATTAGCAGTGCTACTTCTTCTTATTCGCAACCGTTTTTCTTCTACCTTTTCTTGTTCGCGAGTTGTTTTTCGTACGCTGTCCGCGCAAAGGCAAACCAGCTCTGTGACGAATTCCACGTTGACATCCAATATCCATCAATCGTTTGATGTTCAATTGAACTTCTGAACGCAAAGCTCCTTCAACTTTAATGCTATTAAGTGCCTCACGAATCGCTGAAAGTTGATCATCGTTCCAATCTTGAACTTTGATGTTTTCATCCACACCTGCAGTTTCTAAAACTTTCACTGCTGTGCTTCTTCCGATTCCGTAGATGTAAGTCAAACCGATTACACCTCGCTTATTTTTTGGTAAATCAATACCTGCTATACGTGCCATATTCTCTTTAAATTATGAGTTATGAATTTTAGAATGATGAATTGAAAACCTCCTTCATTCATAATTCAAGATTACCCTTGTCTTTGTTTAAACTTCGGGTTCTTTTTGTTTATCACGTAAACAACTCCTTTTCTCTTAACGATCTTGCAATCTACTGATCGTTTTTTTACTGATGCTCTTACTTTCATTATTTCAGTATTTAGTGATCCGTTTTTGATTTCCATTTTTTGGATACAAACTCCTCGTTTGTGGATCAAAAACTTCGTTTAATTTACTTATATCTAAATGTAATTCTACCTTTCGTTAAATCGTATGGAGACATTTCTACTTTCACTTTATCTCCTGGAAGGATTTTAATGTAATACATTCTCATCTTCCCGGAAATATGTGCTGTAATTACGTGTCCGTTTTCCAACTCAACGCGAAACATTGCATTTGACAATGCCTCGATAATTACTCCGTCTTGCTCTATTGATGCTTGTTTTGCCATACTTAAAAGCCTGATACTTCGTTTTGTGTTCTTCTACCCTTGATACGTGTTCCTTCCATTAAACCGTCCATTTGACGATTCAACAGATACGATTCAATTTGTTGTAATGTATCCAAAACCACCCCTACCATAATCAGCAAAGAAGTACCTCCAAAGAACATTGCAAACGAAGCGTTTACTCCAGCCAAACTTGCAAATGCAGGGATGATTGCGATAAACGCTAAGAATACGGATCCTGGGAATGTAATCCTTGAAACCAATGAATCGATGTAATTAGCTGTTTCTTCCCCTGGACGAACTCCTGGGATAAATCCACCGCTTCTTTTCAATTCATCAGCAATCTTTCTAGGATTGATCATAATAGCCGTGTAGAAATACGTAAACACAATAATTAGCACAGCGAGTATTGCATTGTATCCAAACCCATAAATATCTCCAAAGACGCTTGCCATAAATCCTCCGCTTTGACTTGAGAAGACCATTACTGGTACTGTCATAATAGCCTGAGCGAAGATAATTGGCATTACTCCTGAAGCATTTACTTTGATCGGAAGGTAATTTCTTGCACCTTGATCGACTGCGTCACGGTTTCCAACTACACGTTTTGCCGTGTTTAATGGAATTTTCCGAACTCCCTGAACAATAAGTATTGTTCCGAGTACGACGATCATGAATGCGAAGATCTCAATAATGATTTTAATAAGGTTTCCCGACTCCAATCCAATCTCAGCCATGAAAGCTTGAGGAAGACGCGCTAGAATACCTACCGTAATCAAAAGAGAGATACCGTTTCCGATTCCTTTGTCTGTAATACGCTCTCCCAACCACACTGCAAACATTGCACCGGCAACTAACAGGGCAATGGCTGAAAGCCACATAAACGAACCTGCGTCATGTTCGAAAGCAGAAATAACGCCATCTGGTCCAGGAATTGTTTTCGACTTAGCGTAAAGTGTAATGTAAGTTGGTGCTTGAGCCGCACAAATAATAATTGTGAGGATACGCGTGTAATTATTAATACGTTTTCTACCTGATTCTCCTTCTTGTTGCATTTTCTGCACAGCAGGCACAGCCATACCCAATAACTGCATGATAATCGATGCAGAAATGTAGGGCATTATCCCTAGAGCCATAATCGAAACGTTGGTAAAGCTTCCTCCTGTAAATAGGGCTAAAAGATTTTCCAATACGTTCGTACTCCCAGTTGATTGTGCACTTGCCTCTTGAAGGACAGTATAGTCGACACCTGGTAAAATGATGAAAGATCCGATTCTATAAATCAGAATAATAGAAAGCGTAAGCAATATACGCTTTCTAAGTTCTTCAACTTTCCAAATGTTTTTTATGTTCTCTATAAACTTTTTCATCGGTAAAAAATAGTTGGCAAAGTTAATTAGATTTCTGTACAATTCCCACCTTGTCCTTCGATTGCTGCTTTAGCAGTCGTTGAGAACTTGTGTGCTGTTACTTCAACCTTTCCTTTTAATTCGCCTCTACCTAGAATTTTAACACGTTCATTCTTAGAACATAAACCGTTTTCTTGTAACACAACTGGATTGATTTCAGTGATGTTTTTACGGTCGATAAGTGATTGAATAATATCCAAGTTAATTGCTTTGTACTCAACTCGATTAATGTTTTTGAAACCGAATTTAGGTACACGACGTTGAAGTGGCATTTGCCCCCCTTCGAAACCTATTTTTCTTGAGTATCCTGATCTTGATTTTGCTCCTTTGTGTCCACGAGTAGAAGTACCGCCACGACCAGATCCCTGACCACGAGCAATTCTTTTTCTATTCTTAGTAGAACCATCCGCAGGAGTTAAATTATGTAAGTTCATTTTAAAATGCTTTAAGTGATTTTAGTCAACAACTGTTACCAAGTGTTGAACTTTTTTAACCATTCCAAGGATTTGAGGTGTTGCTTCATGTTCTACAACATGATTCATTTTTCTCAATCCTAATGCTTTAATCGTAGCTTTCTGTCTTGCTGGACGATTAATAGCGCTTCTCGTTTGCTTAATTTTGATTTTCGCCATGATTGCTCTTATTAACCGTTAAACACTTTATCAAGTGTAATTCCACGTTGGCGAGCTACCGCATTTGCATCTCTCATTTGAGACAATGCATCGATAGTTGCCTTTACCACGTTATGTGGATTGGAAGAACCTTGTGATTTCGCCAAGACGTTGTGAATTCCTACGCTCTCTAATACAGCACGCATCGCACCACCGGCGATAACTCCTGTACCTTCTGAAGCTGGTCTCAACATCACTCTAGCACCACTATATTTTCCTTTTTGGATATGAGGAACAGTTCCGTGAAGGATTGGAACTTTAATTAAGTTCTTCTTCGCGTCATCAATTCCTTTAGCGATTGCTTCTGTAACTTCTTTTGCTTTTCCAAGACCGTGACCTACGATTCCGTTTTCATCACCGACTACTACAATTGCAGAGAAGCTGAACGTACGTCCACCTTTAGTAACTTTCGTTACACGGTTTACGGCAACAAGCTTGTCTTTAAGCTCGATATCTGCAGATTTCACTCTGTTGTTTTCTTTTGCCATTTCCTCTTAAAATTTTAGTCCGCCTTCTCTTGCTGAGTCAGCCAATGATTTAACTCTACCGTGGTATAAGTATCCGTTTCTATCAAATACTACACTATTGATCCCGGCTTTAATTGCCTTCTCCGCTACCTCTTTACCTACTGCTACTGCTTGATCTGATTTATTACCAGTTGCTTTGCTATTGTTTGATCCAGCTGAAACTAAAGTTTTTCCAGTTGTATCGTCAATAATTTGAGCATAGATTTGCTTGTTACTTCTGTAAACAGACAAGCGAGGCATCTCCGGAGTACCAGAAATGTTCTTTCTGATTCTTCTTTTGATTTTTGCTCTACGAGCGCTTTTGTCAAATGCCATAACTAATTAATGTATCTTATTATTACTTCGCTGCTGATTTACCAGCTTTTCTTCTGATTTCTTCACCTACATATCGAACACCTTTTCCTTTGTATGGTTCAGGCTTGCGGAGGGAACGAATCTTGGCAGCTACTTGTCCTACTAATTGCTTGTCGATAGACTCCAAAGTTACGATTGGTGCCTTACCTTTTTCTGACAATGTTGATACCTTAATTTCTTCTGGAATCTCAAATACGTACGGGTGAGAAAAACCTAGTGCTAACTCCAACATTTGTCCTGTTGCATTTGCACGGTATCCTACTCCGATTACTTCAAGTTCCTTTTTGAACCCTTCCGAAACGCCTATACACATGTTGTTCAACAATGAGCGGTACAAACCGTGCATTGCTCTGTGATTTGGTGCGTCTGATTCGCGGGTGAAAGAGATTTGTCCGTCCTCAATGCTCAATGAAACACTTGGCTGTAAAGCCTGTGTCAATGTGCCTTTAGGACCCTTGACAGTGACGATGTTACCATCCACTTTCACTTCTACTCCACTCGGGATTGTTACTGGGGATTTACCTATCCTTGACATTTTACTTAACTTATAAAGATTAATATACGTGAGCGAGAACTTCTCCTCCTACGTTTTCTTTTTCTGCTTGTTTTCCAGTGATTACACCTTTCGACGTTGATACAATCGCGATTCCAAGACCATTCAATACACGTGGCATTTCTTTTGCCCCGTTGTAACGACGTAGACCTGGACGAGAAGCGCGCTCTAACTTAGTTATTGCAGGCACTTTCGTTGATGAATTGTACTTTAATGCGATTTTGATAACACCTTGTTTGTTATCTTCTTCGAACTTGAAGTTTGTGATGTATCCTTGATCAAACAAAATTTGCGTCATCGCACGTTTTACTTTTGAACCAGGGATTTCAACTGTCTTCTTACGTGCAGCGCTAGCATTACGAATTCGAGTCAGAAAATCTGCTATTGGATCTGTATTCATATTTGTTATTTGCGGTAACGGTTTTCAATAAAATATTGAACCTGAAACCAGTTTATACTTTTTTTTCGGAGGGCAAAGATATAAAGACAAAAGATGAAAGACTAATTTGCCTTCATCTTTATGTCTAAAAACTTTAAAGTCTCCTTATTACCAGCTTGCTTTTTTGACACCTGGGATTTTTCCATCCAATGCCATTTGTCTGAAGGTAACACGTGAAATTCCGAATTGTCTCATGTAACCACGTGGTCGACCTGTAAGTCCACAACGATTGTGTACACGTACTTTTGCAGAGTTTGCTGGAAGCTTTTGAATTTTCATCATTGCTTCCCACTTTGCTTCTTGCATTTCTTCAGAGTCATCTGAAGATTTCAAGATTTTCGTTAATTCTGCGCGTTTCGCTTCGTAACGAGCTGCTAATCTTTCTCTCTTACGCTCACGCGCTTTCATTGATTCTTTTGCCATCTCTTATTACTTTTTTTGGAATGGGAACCCGAATGCATCTAACAATGCTTTTCCTTCTTCATCACTTTCTGCTGTTGTAACGAATGTGATATCCATACCTAAGATACGGTTCACTTTATCGATATCAATTTCTGGGAAAATGATGTGTTCCTTAACTCCCATGTTAAAGTTTCCTCTTCCGTCGAATCCTTTTGGATTAACGCCGCGGAAATCTCGTGTACGTGGCAAGGCTACTGATATCAAACGATCTAAGAAGTCATACATATTGTCTCCCCTTAGAGTCACTTTTGTTCCAATTGGCATCCCTTTTCTCAATTTGAAGTTAGAGATATCCTTTTTAGAAACTGTTGCTACAGCGCGTTGACCAGCGATACGTGAAATATCATCCACTGCTGTGTCGACTAGTTTTTTGTCTGCCACTGCATCTCCAATACCTTGGCTTAAAACTATTTTTGTAAGTTTCGGTACCTGCATTGAGGATTTGTAACCGAACTTTTCAGTAAGTGCTGGAATAATCTCCGCTTTATACTGATCTCGAAGTCTAGGTGTATAACTCATTACTTAATCTCCTCTCCTGACTTTTTAGAATAACGTACTAATTTTCCTTCTTTGTTCTCTTTACGACCGATGCGTGTTGCTTGACCGTTGTGAACAACCATAAGGTTCGAAACGTGGAGACCTGCTTCCATTTCCACGATTCCTCCTTGAGGATCCTGAGCGCTTGGCTTTTGATGTTTCTTTACAAGATTTACACCTTCCACTTTTGCTCTCATCTTTTTCTTGTCGATCGAAAGTACTTTTCCTTCCTGACCGTTTGATTCACCGCTAATTACTTTAACTGTGTCTCCTACTTTAATGTGTAATTTCTGTTGCATAACTTCCACTATTTTAAAGTACCTCAGGGGCCAATGATACGACTTTCATATAGTCTGCATCACGAAGCTCACGAGCAACGGGTCCGAAAATACGAGTTCCTCTCATCTCACCTGCTTGATTCAAGATAACGCATGCATTATCATCGAAGCGGATGTAAGAACCGTCTGGACGACGTACTTCTTTCTTTGTTCTAACTACTACTGCCGTTGCTACAGTTCCTTTTTTGACCTGGCCGTTCGGCATTGCACTTTTAACAGTAACGACAATTTTATCTCCTACCGAAGCATAACGACGTCGAGTTCCTCCTAGAACGCGGATGCAAAGCACTTCTTTCGCTCCGGAGTTGTCTGCTACCTTTAGTCTTGATTCCGTTTGTATCATTACTCTTAATTATTTAGCGCGTTCGACAATTTCTACCAATCTCCAGTTCTTCGATTTTGAAAGTGGGCGTGTTTCCATGATACGCACTGTATCACCTTCTCCACACTCGTTTTTCTCGTCGTGAGCTACGAATTTGGTAGTGTTCTTAATGAACTTACCGTATTTCGGGTGTTTTACTTTTCTCTCGACGGAAACCACAATTGATTTGTCCATCTTGTTACTAGTAACGATCCCAATACGCTCTTTTCTTAAATTACGCTTTTCCATTGTAAGCTAATTTTCACTCGGCTTAAGCCTGAGCTTCACGTTTTGTTAATTCTGTTTTCAATCTTGCTAAAGATCTTCTCATTGCACGGATCTGAAGTGGGTTTTCCATTGGTGACACACTGTGACCCAATTTCATTTTCTCCAAAGTTTCAGATCTGTTAGCGATTTGATCTTTGATATCTTCTATGGACATCTTTGTAATTTCTTGCTGTTTCATCTTTTAATTATTTAGTTGGAACAACAAAGTCGTGACGCGTCACGAATTTACATTTCACTGGAAGCTTTTGAGCTGCCAATCGCATTGCTTCTTTTGCTGTTTCGTAAGGTACTCCATCAGCTTCAAACAAAATACGACCTGGACGTACTACTGCAACCCAGTGACTTGGTGCTCCTTTACCCTTACCCATACGTACCTCTGCTGGTTTTGCAGTAACTGGCTTGTCTGGGAAAATGCGAATCCACACTTTACCTTCACGCTTCATGTAACGAGTAACGGCGATACGTGATGCTTCGATTTGGCGTGATGTGATCCATCCTGGCTCCAAAGTCTTCAATCCAAAAGATCCGAAGTCCACTGTACTACCTCTGTGAGCAATACCGCGGTTTCTTCCCTTCTGAGCCTTTCTAAATTTGGTTCTTTTCGGTGATAACATTTTCTGTTAATTTTTTTGTTATTCCCTACGCTTGCGCGTAATGGGGAAGTTTACTTTTTCGGTCTTCTTTTACCGCCTCCTGCTTGACGTTTGTTACCTCCTTTTCCGGAAGCTTGTCCAATGTTTGGAGACAGATCGCGTTTTCCATACACTTCACCTTTACAGATCCAAACTTTAATTCCAAGTCGACCGTAAGTAGTGTGTGCTTCAGAAAGAGCGTAATCGATGTCAGCACGGAACGTATGTAACGGAGTACGTCCATCCTTGTACATCTCAGAACGAGCCATTTCTGCGCCATTCAAACGTCCGGAAATCTTTACTTTGATTCCTTCAGCTCCCATTCGCATTGTGCTCGCGATGCTCATTTTAATTGCTCTACGGAAAGAGATACGAGCTTCTAATTGACGAGCGATTCCATCTGCAACCAATCGAGCATCCAATTCTGGACGTTTTACCTCGAAGATGTTGATTTGGATTTCTTTCTTCGTTAGTTTTTTCAACTCTTCTTTCAGTTTGTCAACTTCTTGACCACCTTTCCCGATAATTACTCCTGGGCGCGCTGTGTTGATCGTAACGGTTACCAACTTGAGAGTACGCTCAATAATAATTTTCGAAATGCTTGCTCTAGATAAACGAGCTTTAAGGTAACGGCGAATTTTGTCGTCTTCAACGAGTTTATCGCGGTAATTGTCACCTCCATACCAATTAGATTCCCATCCTTGGATGAAACCTAATCTATTTCCTATTGGATTTGTCTTTTGTCCCATTTATCTAAAATTATTCTGCGTCTTTAGCGTCAACGACGATATAAACGTGATTTGATCTTTTACGAATTCTATGCGCTCGTCCTTGTGGAGCTGGCTGGATACGCTTAAGCATAGCAGCACCGCTTACTTGGATTTCCTTCACATATAAAGTTTCTTCCTCGATGTTTTTGTCTTCGTTTTTCTGCTCCCAGTTAGCGATTGCAGAACGTAACAATTTACCAAGGCTGGTAGACGCATCTTTTGCGTTGTGTTGTAGTATGTTTAAAGCTTTATTAACTTCCTCACCACGGATTAGGTCAGCGACCAATCTCATTTTACGAGGAGCAATAGGCGACTTGTTCAATCTTGCAAATGCAATTGACTTGTTCGCTTCTTTTCTAGCTTCTGCTTTTAATCTTTTTCTAGCACCCATAATCTGCTATTTTATCTTTTCTTATCCTTTTTTCCTGCGTGACCACGGAAGTTACGAGTTGGAGCAAATTCTCCAAGCTTGTGACCTACCATGTTCTCTGTACAGAATACAGGAATGAACTTATTACCATTGTGTACAGCGAAAGTTAATCCAACAAACTCAGGAGTAATAGTACTTGCTCTTGACCATGTTTTGATAACTTGCTTGTTACCTGCTTCTTGTGCTGCGTCAACTCGTTGCATGAGTTTGTAGTGCACAAACGGTGGCTTTTTTAATGAACGACTCATATCCTAATTATTTTTTTCGTCTTTCGATGATATACTTATCTGAATACTTCTTCTTATCACGTGTTTTGAATCCTTTAGCAGGCATTCCATTACGTGAACGTGGGTGACCTCCGGAGTTTTTACCTTCTCCACCTCCCATTGGGTGATCGACAGGGTTCATAACTACACCACGAACTCGTGGGCGGCGTCCTAACCATCTTGAGCGTCCTGCTTTACCAGAAACTGTCAAGTTGTGTTCAGAATTGGATACGGATCCGATCGTTGCTAAGCAAGTAACTAAAATCATACGAGTTTCACCCGATGGCATTTTAACAATTGCGAAACGACCGTCTCTTGCGTTCAATTGAGCATAAGTACCAGCTCCACGAGCGATGGCACCACCTTTTCCAGGTTTCAACTCAATGTTGTGAATTACAGTCCCTAAAGGAATGTCAGATAGGAACATAGCGTTCCCTACATTTGGTGTTGCGTCTGCCCCTGACATCAAAGTATCTCCAACTTTTAGTCCTTCAGGTGCGACGATGTAACGCTTTTCACCATCTGCGTAGTACAACAAAGCGATACGTGCCGTACGGTTTGGATCGTATTCGATCGATTTAACCGTAGCTGGAACGCCATGCTTGTCGCGTTTAAAATCAATGACACGGTACTTTTGTTTGTGACCACCACCGATGTAGCGCATCGTCATACGACCGTCATTGTTACGACCACCAGATTTACTCTTTCCTTTCACGAGGCTCTTTTCTGGAGCGCCTTTCGTTACTTCTGAGTAGTCACTGTTGATCTTGTGTCTTTGCCCTGGAGTTGTAGGCTTGAATTTTTTAAGACCCATTTGTTAGTGCTTAAAAGTTATTAAATAAATCAATCGTCTCTCCATCTGCAACTGTAACAACGGCTTTTTTCCATTGTTTGCTCGGTTGCTCAACGATACCTCTGTTCGTATACTTCGTAGAGGATTTCCCACCGCCATAATTCATGGTTCGGACTTCAGTAATCTGAACTCCATACATCTTCTCGACGGCATTTTTAATTTGAATTTTATTCGCGCTTTTATCTACAGCGAAAGTGAAACGGTTAAAAGTTTCGCTTTGTCCCGTTGCTTTCTCTGTGATGATTGGCTTTTTAATGATTGTCTTCATCTCTCAATTAGTTTAGAATCTTCTCAATTGCCTCAACTGAAGCTGCTTCCATAACTACTTTGCTCGCGTTCAACACATCGAATGTGTTTACTGAGTCAGCAGTTACGACTTTCACCTTCTTAAGGTTACGTGATGACAAATAAACGTTGTCATTTTTCGTTCCTAAGATGAAAAGCACCTTTTCGTTTTCCAATTTCAGATTGTTCATCAATGCTTTAAAGTCAGCTGTTTTGATTGCGTCGAATTTCAAATCTTCGATCACCATCAATCCGTCTGCTTTTGCTTTATGAGAAAAAGCCGACTTACGCGCTAGGCGTTTTGTTTTTACATTCAATTTGAAGCTGTAGTTACGTGGACGTGGGCCAAAAATACGACCTCCACCTACGCGTGTTCCAGACTTGATGCTACCTGCACGGGCTCCACCAGTTCCTTTTTGCTTCTTAATCTTTTTTGTTGATCCAGTAATCTCACCTCTTTCTTTCGCCTTGTGCGTTCCTTGGCGACGGTTTGCTAGATGTTGCTTAACGTCTAAGTAGATTGCATGATCGTTCGGTTCAATTCCGAAAACATCATTTGACAAGCTAACTTCTTTCGACGTAGCAGTTCCTTTCGCACTTGTTACTTTCAATTTCATTACTTCTCAATTGTTACGGTTGAACCTTTGGAACCTGGAATAGATCCCTTCACTATCAATAGGTTTTTGTCAGCCAAAACTTTCAATACCTGCAAGTTTTCCATTTTCACACGGCTATTACCCATTTGACCTGCCATTCGCATTCCTTTGAATACACGTGCTGGGTAAGACGCTGCTCCAATAGATCCTGGTGCACGCATTCTGTTGTGCTGTCCATGAGTTGCTTGTCCAACACCACCAAATCCGTGACGTTTAACAACCCCTTGGAAACCTTTACCTTTAGAAGTTCCAACAACCGCTACGAATTCACCCTCTTCGAAGATGTCAACGTTTACAGTGTCCCCGAGGTTTAGGCCTTCGAAGCCTTCAAACTCGACTAATTTTGATTTTGGAGTGGTTTTCGCTTTTTTAAAGTGACCCTTCATTGCGTTTGGAGTGTTTTTTTCTTTACGATCTCCAAATCCCAATTGAACAGCCTCGTAACCATCTCTGTCTTGTGTTTTAACTTGAGTCACTACACAAGGACCAGCTTCTATTACTGTGCATGGCATCGCTTTACCCTCGGCACTATAGATGCTAGTCATTCCGACTTTTCTACCAATTATTCCTGGCATACTTCAACTATTTATTATTAAACCTTAATTAATTATACTTTGATCTCAACGTCTACGCCACTTGGCAACTCTAAACGCATCAAAGCATCAACTGTTTTCGACGAAGATGAGTAGATATCCATCAAACGCTTGTAAGAACACAATTCGAATTGCTCACGCGCTTTTTTATTAACGTGAGGTGATTTCAATACTGTGTAAATACGTTTGTGTGTTGGCAACGGAATTGGTCCGCTTACTACTGCCCCTGTTGACTTAACAGTTTTAACGATCTTCTCAGCAGACTTGTCTACCAAGTTGTGATCGTATGACTTCAATTTTATTCTAATTTTTTGACTCATGTCTACTTGTTATTAAGCGTTAACCGATCCTTTAATTTTCGCTACTACATCATCCGCAACATTTCTTGGTGCTTCAGCGTAGTGAGAGAACTCCATACTTGACGTTGCACGTCCAGATGACATTGTTCTCAATTGCGTTACGTAACCGAACATTTCTGATAATGGAACATCAGCCTTTACGACTTTAGCACCAGCACGATCGTCCATTCCTCTCATGATTCCACGACGACGGTTCAAGTCACCTACGATATCACCCATGTTCTCTTCTGGTGTTACCACCTCCAATTTCATCATTGGCTCAAGAAGTACTGGTGATGCTTTTGGCAACGCTGTTTTGAACGCCAACTTTGCACACAATTCGAATGACAATGCATCTGAATCGACTGCGTGGAACGAACCATCTTTCAATGTTACTTTCATTGCGTCCATTTCGAATCCAGCCATTACACCATTCTTCATAGATTCTTTGAATCCTTTTTCGATTGATGGAACGAATTCTTTTGGAATGTTACCTCCTTTAATTAAGTTAACGAATTCCAAACCTGTTTTCTCTGGATCTTCTTGAGGCTCAATAGTCACAACAATGTCCGCGAATTTACCACGTCCACCTGATTGTTTCTTGTAAACCTCTCTGTGATCTACAGGAGCAGTGATGTTCTCACGGTAGTTTACTTGAGGCGCACCTTGGTTTACCTCTACTTTAAACTCACGTCTCAAACGGTCAACGATAATATCCAAGTGCAACTCACCCATTCCTGAGATAATTGTTTGACCTGAATCCTCGTCTGTTTTCACTTGGAATGTTGGATCTTCTTCAGCTAGTTTCGAAAGACCTACACCCAATTTATCTGAATCTGCCTGAGTTTTTGGCTCAATTGCAACTCCAATTACTGGATCTGGGAAGTCCATAGACTCCAATACGATTGGTGCGTTTTCAGCACACAAAGTATCTCCAGTTTTGATATCCTTAAACCCAACGAATGCCGCAATATCACCCGCTCCTAATTCTGGAACTTGGTTTTGTTTGTCAGCATGCATTTGGAAGATACGCGAAATACGCTCTTTCTTTCCAGAACGCGCATTCAATACGTAAGAACCTGCTTCTAATCTTCCTGAGTAAGCACGTGTAAAGCACAAACGTCCTACGAAAGGATCCGTTGCGATTTTAAATGCCAACGCAGCAAAAGGCTCATCATAGCTAGGACGACGTTTCTCTTCAGCATCTGTTTTTGGATTTACTCCAACGATTGCTTCAACGTCCATTGGTGAAGGAAGAATTTCCATTACCATATCCAACATTGCCTGTACTCCTTTATTCTTAAATGCAGAACCACACATCATCGGTACAACTTTACCAGAGATAGTAGCTTCTCTAAGAGCATTCAAAATTTCTCTTTCAGTCAAAGATTCTGAATCTTCAAAGTATTTTTCCATCAAAGACTCGTCGAACTCAGCAACTGCTTCCAACAACTCTTCTCTTAACTCTCTTGCTTCGTCGATGATGTCAGCTGGAATTTCGATTTCTTGGAAAGTCATTCCCATATCCTCTTCGTTCCAAGTGATTCCTTTGAAGTTGATCAAATCAACAACACCTTTGAAATCATCTTCAGCACCGATATTAATTTGCAATGGCAACGCGTGGCTACCAAGCATTTCTTTTACTTGTTTACATACATTCAAGAAATCAGCTCCCTGACGGTCCATTTTGTTAACGAAACCGATACGAGGAACATTGTAGTTGTTTGCCAATCTCCAGTTTGTTTCAGATTGTGGCTCAACACCATCAACTGCTGAAAACAAGAATACTAAACCATCCAATACTCTTAATGAGCGGTTCACCTCAACTGTAAAGTCAACGTGACCTGGAGTATCGATAATGTTCACGTGATATTCTTGTTCGCGATAGTTCCATTTTAGAGTCGTAGCAGCAGAAGTAATAGTAATACCACGCTCTTGCTCTTGCTCCATCCAGTCCATTGTCGCACCTCCATCGTGTACCTCTCCAATTTTGTGATTTACACCACCATAATAAAGGATACGCTCAGTAGTAGTCGTTTTTCCAGCATCAATGTGCGCTGCAATACCGATGTTTCTTGTGTATTTAAGATCTCTTGCCATTTCTTAGAATCTAAAATGTGAGAATGCTTTGTTAGCCTCAGCCATTCGTAATGTATCTTCTTTCTTTTTGTAAGCAGCACCTTCTTCTTTTGATGCAGCTAAAATCTCAGCAGCAAGTTTTTGAGCCATTGTTTTCTCGTTACGCTTGCGAGCGTATCCGATCAACCATTTCATACCCAAAGAGTATTTACGTGACTCACGAACTGGAGTTGGGATCTGGAAAGTAGCTCCACCAACACGACGGCTACGAACCTCTACTGATGGATTAATGTTTTCCAATGCTTTTTTCCAAGTTTCAAGACCTGTAGCCTCTTCCACTTTACTATCTACAATGTCAATTGCTTCGTAGAATATTTTGAATGCCAAATTTTTCTTCCCGCTCAACATTAAGTTGTTAACGAACTTTGTTACTTGCGTATCGTTAAACTTTGGATCCGGAAGGATGGCAATTTTTTTCGCTTTTCTTCTTCTCATCTTGTTAAATGCTTAAAGGTTTATTTCTTTGGACGTTTTGTTCCATACTTCGAGCGGCGTTGCGTACGACCTTCAACACCTGCTGTGTCTTCAGCACCACGTACAATGTGGTAACGTACACCTGGTAGATCTTTTACACGACCTCCACGTACTAACACTAATGAGTGCTCTTGTAGGTTGTGACCTTCACCTCCGATGTAAGCATTTACTTCGTTCCCGTTTGTCAATCTGACACGGGCAACTTTTCGCATAGCCGAGTTCGGCTTTTTAGGTGTAGTGGTGTACACACGCACACATACTCCTTTACGCTGAGGGCAAGAATCCAGAGCCGCAGACTTTGACTTCTTCACCACTTGCTTTCTCCCTTTGCGAACTAATTGTTGGATAGTTGGCATAAAAATACTTTAACTTTAATTAATAAATAATCAGCCCCAAACACACTTTGAGGGGTGCAAAGATAGCAGGAATATTTTATAAATCAAGGGGATTCAGAAAAAAACGCGCATTTTTTCACAATGCAGTGTTTACATCTTTGTTTCTTCCAAAGTGGAAACAGAAAACAGATTTCCATTTGAAATCTCAATTCAATTCTATCACCACGATCAAAGATAACTGATTTTCTAAATGCTCTGATATCCTTCAAAGAAAAATAAGAAGGCCGCGTAACTCTGGTCAACTATCCTTAAAAAACTGCCCACAGGTCGCTTATCTCAAGAGATCATTGATTTTCTTCTTCCATTCGTTTGCCAGCTGCAGCTCACCGCGCATTTCAATTGTTCGCTCAGTGTTAAAAAGATTAAGAAAAACTTCTTTAACCGAACCTGACTTTCCGGTAAATTGAAAATCAACACGATCTATAACGGAAGTTACTTCGGAACGATCTTGGAAATCATGAGTAATTTTTATGACTTCACATTTCTTATAGTCTTCCAGACACAGACTTTCGCCGTCAACTTGTTTCTTATGATTCCTAGCCAGATACAAACGTTTGTTAAACTCATCCAGGCCGATAGCTAAACCACCACAAACTTCGAATTGTGTTACTGATCCTCCCCAATCCTCCGCCAAAGACTTCATCTTATCGATGAGGATGATTTTATTTCTACTTCGCAGTCGCCCCATAAGAATAAAAGGCGCCATACAGGCTATAAGTAAAATAACAGACAGAATTGAATTAATTATTTCCATTGCTTTATTGATATGATTTGAATTGATTGTTATTTGATGGTCTTCCCCACCAATGTTAACAGAGTATTTCTCTGAAATTTGAAATCAAGTCAAACTACCAAAAGCTATGAAAAGGATACAGCCGTTCAACGAGAAGAACGGGAAGGTTTTTTGTAAGAAAATGAACGGCTCGAACTAAATCCAGAGAGTAGACATCATCATTGTGTAAAGAAATGAATACAGCTGAATGATTTAACTTCTTGAGCAGGCTTTGGCTTTGGTAGATTTTAGCCTCTGGAAATGTGAAATTTTGAATCTGATCTTTTACAATCGCACTAGGTGCTTGTACGACTGTTGAATTCAAATTATCCTTTGACTTAGAAATGGGCTTATTGTAATCAATAGATGCGATTATTACGATCCAAAAGGAGAGTAACAATAGGATTGATATACTATTTCTTATAGCTGTTTGCA
>Ga0209652_1001408_pt1 | contig 19599 bp, 19 predicted proteins | sample SaaInl74LU_5_DNA_FD_184641 | JGI IMG/M metagenome (GOLD analysis project Ga0209652, IMG submission 184641) | Marine microbial communities from expanding oxygen minimum zones in the Saanich Inlet - ESP_74LU_5_DNA (SPAdes) (version 2) | ecosystem: Environmental > Aquatic > Marine > Intertidal zone... | reverse complement strand
GCGCGTGCTCGACAAACTACGTCGCTACTTCAACCGCACCCGCCCGGAAAAAGCCGAGATGGGGATGCTGCGCGGTATTCTCAACGCCGTCGAAGAGACGCTCGATAACGAGAAGCGTTAGGCACAGAAGCCGGCACGCCCAATAACCTTGGTCTATATTCAATCCATTAGCATCTAATCCGATGCGGGATCGTCGTGCCTCGCAACGAGAGCATCTAGCGCCAATGGGAGCCCCGAATGCAGTTATTGGACCGTTTCTCACTCGTCAAAATCAATTTTGCCAGTTCGATCCTGGCCGCTTTGATCATCCTTTTACTCGCTGCAATTACGATAAGCGCCGAGCTAACTGAGAGACGCAACGCTCAGAATGACCTGCGCTTACTCGAGGCGCTCAAAGCCCTCGACAATGTTGCCCATCAACACGCGGTAGAGCGCGGTCTTACCGCCGGCTTCCTCGGTAACCCCTCCGATGAAGCGCGCGCCAAGGTAACTAAACAGCGCGCTAACGCAGATGCTGCTGTACAGGCTCTGGACGAGGTGATCGCTGAGCTCTCCAGTGATTTTCCCGTGGTTGCAAACTCAACAGCGCTGCTGCGTCAGCAATTAAATGAAAAACCCAAACTACGCCGTGAAGTTGATGCCCTCTCAGGCGCCAATGCTTTTGGCTTCTACAGCCAGGCCAATCGTCTCGCGATTGATGCCCTTGGCAGCCTCACCAACGAAATTAGCTCTAACGCGGTCAATACCGACCTAGCAATGGCACAACTACTCGGGAAATACAAAGAGCGTGCCGGCCAAGTTCGCGGCAAGATCAACGGCACACTTGCACGTAAGGCGATCAACAATGCTACCCGTGCAGAGGTACGGGGTTACCAGCAGGAGATGGAGTTGATTGTCAGTTACCTCGAGAATCAGGTGAGCGGCGAGCGCTTAGAGAAGGCTCGCGCTGTGCTAAGCGACTCCACCAGCCAGCAGATCTCCGCCATCCTCCAACAGGTACTGGGCGACTCTCCCAACTTCGATCAACTTCCAGCCCCTGCGGAGTGGTTCCCGCTGGCAACCAAGCAGATCGGCGGCGTTAAAAAGCTTCTTGATGAGGAGTGGGCCGCCATTGAGAGCCAGGCGCAGAGAAGTGCTGCAGCAGCCAATCTAAAACTTTGGCTTACTATAGGTCTGCTGATTCTTGCGATTATTCTTTTGAGTTGGATCAACCTGGGATTCGCCTCCGTGCTGCGCAACTCCCTGCGTCGACTAACACAACAGCTGCAGCAGATCGCTGGGGAGAGAGACCTGAGCATCAAACTCGATACCGACTCAAAAAATGAGTTGGGAGAGATCGCACGATCGGTTCAGCAGACACTGGATGCCGTTGAGTCGACACTGAAGGAGTTGATCGACTCTGTCAGCGCCAGCGGCACCCTGGTGACCGAACTGGATAGCTCCAGCGATCAATTGCTCGGCAACGCAAGGGAGACTCAGCGCGTCTCCACTAGCATCTCCTCGGCGGTTGAGGAGAATGCAGCAACCGCCTCCGAGATTGCCAACGCGGCTGCCTCCACTCTGGATGCTGTGCGTGAGCTCGGCGATAGCAGCAACGAAAATCAGCAGCGCTTCAGCGACACCCTGCAGAAGATGGACGCACTGCAGCAGAGCGCGCAGGATATCGCCGGACTCAGTAACAAACTCGACTCTCAGGTCGACCAGATAACCGACGCAGTAAAAACGATCAATGTGCTGTTTGAACAGACCAACCTACTGGCCCTAAATGCCTCGATTGAGGCTGCTCGCGCCGGTGAGCAAGGACGTGGTTTCTCGGTGGTTGCAGATGAGGTGCGCAGTCTGGCCCTGAAATCGCTCGAATCTTCTGAGCGCATCTCCGAAGTGCTTGCCTCTCTGCAGCAGGCTAGCGCCGCAATTAGTCGCAGCTCCGAACAGAATGGTGAACTAAACGCTCAGGCTGCCGAGCAGATGCTGGCATCGCAAGCATCGATGGCGCAGATGAACGAGGTGATGGCCAATCTAGAGTCCATGGCGACCAGTGTCGCGACGGCTTCAGAGGAGCAATCCTCAGTTTCAGCGGTGATTGCTCAGGATACAGCCTCTGTACTGGACGCCTCAAACGCCAGTTTGGAACTCTCTGAAAAGTTGCAGACGATGAGTAAAACCTACCGCGACTCAAGCGAGCATATGCTAGGAGTCGCACGCAAATTCAAGGTGTAAAGCGCAGAATCAAAGGCTCTGCAGCTCAATCCTGCTGTTCAGCCAGAAACTTATCTAGCGCCGCTTGGGCCACCTGATGGTCCTCTGGCGCTTTAGCTCCGGCAACACCGATGGCTCCGATCGTCTCCCCTTCAACCTGCACAGGAATACCCCCGGCAATTAAGCTCACTTTCGGATTCTGCGCTAATCCCTGCATCACTAACGGTCGCTCGACAACGATATCGTCCCATTTAACAGTCGGCCAGCCATAACTCGCTGCGGTATAGGCTTTTCGCTGAGCAAACTCAAGCGAGGCGTCAGGCGCTTTGGGATTACGCAGGAGTGCCAGGGGCAGGCCGGCACTGTCTACCACAATCACATTCATCGCAAAACCCAGCTCATCAGCACACTGCTGGCCAAGCTGGGCCAATCGGTGTGCAGCCTCCAATGTCAAACTGCGCTTGGTCTCAAATAACGCCATGGGTACTCCCCTCGGTATGCTTGTGTTGTTTATGGTAGAGCTCGATCAGCAGCCCCGTCAGCAGCAGCGCTAGCAGTAGAAGCGACAGATAGCTCAGAAAACTACTCGCCATGTCAAAATCACTGCCGACTAGATAGCCCAGCCCAAAATAGATAAATAACCAGACTACCCGCCCAAGCACAGCGTAGCTCAGAAACAGGCGCAAACGGATACCCGATGAGCCAGCCAGTAGGCTCGCAACCGCACTGATGTGAGCCACCAGCGACCGTGTCAGCAAAAGCGTTAAGCCACCCCAACGCTCAAACAGGTGCAGCACGCGCACGCGATTCGCGGCGGTGTAACCGACCCAACGCCCATATCGAACAAGCTTGGCATCATCCGTCTTGCGGCCCACTAAATAGATCAACAGATCACCGGCTACCGCCGCTGCCAAGATTGTTAGAGCGGTCGGGATACCCGACATCAAACCATCAAACGAGAGCACGCCGGTCAACGCCGCCAACGGCCCTGCAGGCACCGGCATTCCGAGCGCGCCAAGAAAGACGATAATGACTAAGACCACTAATCCGTATGTCTGAAGCCAATCAAGGAGTAAGGTCTCAAAACGCTGATAGAGGCTTGGCTCGCCCTGCTCTTCCATCTGCTGTTCAAGCGGTACCAACCGCTGAAGCTGCGCAATCAAAGTCAGCTCATCCAGCCCCATCTCAGCGGCCAGGGTTTTAACCTTGGTTACTGAACTCGGCAGCTCGGTGTGCCCCAATGTCTGTAGTAGCGCACTCTCCCTAATACCGAAACGCGAGATCAGCTCGTCGACGCGGGTGTAAGCGCGAAGGTCTGCTGCCTGCTCAACCCCAAGGGTACGTGCACTCGAGAGCACCTGATAGGTACGCCAAGTTTTGTTGGCCAAATAGATTTGCGCCAACGCCAATAGCATTAGCAGGGAAACAAGCACCTTCAGACTGATGGGCGGCAGGTGCGTAAGGCGATGAAAACGCGGCAGGTGCATTAACGCAGTTTCTTCTGCCAGAAGAGAGCTTCACCACCAGTTTCACCCACCTCATAGCCTTTGAAACCGAGTCGACGATAGGCTGACTGCGCTCTAGCGTTGTCCTCCAGGACCTCTAAGGTGATCTTGCAACAGTTAAGCGCACGCGCCTGCTGTTCAACCGCATCAAACAGCATCTCAAGTGCGCCGGCACCACGCACCGACGGCGCTACATAGACATCATGAATATTGATCAGAGGGCTGGCATTAAAAGTGCTGAATCCGGTGAAAGCGTTGAGCAGCGCGACGGGCTCCCCTTGCTCTCGGACAACAAAGGAGTAGGCACCCGGAACTTTAGCGAGCTCCGCCGGCAGCGATTTGCGCACCTGCTGACTAAGCGAAACTCCACCGCCTAACGGCTCTTCGGCATAGGCATTGAGCAGGCTGACTAGCGCAGCTGCATCTTCAGAATCGCGGTAATCAACTCGTTTAATCTGCATCGTTCACCTCAAAGAAAAATAACGCGCAAAGTGTATCAGACTATGGCTGCAGAAGCGGCTGAGATACACTGCGCACTTCAAAACTGAAACAAGTGAAAAGTAACATGAGCGAACTATATGAGATAAGTTGGGGCGAACTTACCCCCGAGCGTTTTCTGGCGGAATTCTGGCAGAAGCGACCTGTACTGATTCGCCAGGCTTTTCCTGACTTGGAGCCGGTTCTAGAGGCGGATGAGCTCGCTGGCTTGGCACTTGAACCGGAAGTGGAGTCACGTCTGATCAGCTTCAAACCCCAAACCGGTGCGTTCGACCTACGCAAAGGTCCATTCACTGAGGAGGACTTTGCCACGCTGCCCGAGTCTCACTGGACTTTACTGGTTCAAGCAGTGGATCACTACGTAGAGGCCGCCAGTGAGCTTTTAGAGAGCTTCAGCTTTATCCCGCGCTGGCGTATTGATGATTTGATGATCAGTTATGCGACAGTCGGTGGCGGCGTCGGTCCGCACTACGACAACTATGACGTCTTTCTGTTGCAGGCCGGCGGCAAGCGCCGTTGGGAAATCGGCGGCATTGAGTCTAGTCAGTCGCCACGCATTCCAGAGATTCCACTGATGATTCTGAGTGAGTTTGAGGCTTTGGAGAGTTACGAGCTCGAACCCGGCGATATGCTCTATCTACCACCTCAGGTTGCGCACAACGGCGTTGCCACCTCACCGGACTGCGTCACCTACTCTATTGGCTTCAGGGCCCCCTCGGATGCAGAGATGCTGAGGTCATTCTCTGATCAAATTGGCGAGAAGCTCAGTAGTGAAGCGCGCTATACAGATCCTGAATTAACTGTCACGGCGAATCCGGGCGCTATCGACCCGGCAGCACTCGCGACGGTCCGTTCACGCCTGAGCGCGTTGCTCGATGACTCTGAGGCGCTGGCGCACTGGTTTGGCCAATATGTCTCTGAACCGAAATACCCTGAGGATTGCTACCAGCCCGATGAGATCGAGACTGCGCACTGGCTCGAGAGCTTGGACGCTGATGAGGGTGTCTATGCACTACCCGATGCGCGCCTGCTCTACATCGAACAACCCAGTGGTCTTCTGCTCTTCTGCAACGGAACAGAGTTGGATACGAGCGGATGCGACCCAGAGTGGATAACACAGCTCTGTGATCATCGCGTGAGTGGGCCAATCGATATTTCAGAAGCGAACTGCAAACTTATTAGCAAATTGCACCAAGCAGGTGGGCTCAGCTGAGCCCTTTCTGCCCAAATTTCTACTAGTCAGGATCGCCTCTTGTCGCTCTCTGTACTCTACTTTTTTCGTAATACGAAAGACTAAAGCACAAAAATGGTGCGCCGCAAAAATCCGTTCTATGTCGCAATATTTACATTAGAAAAATCTAATTAAATTTAGGATCGAACTCGTTTTTAAGACTCTTTAAGAATTTGAATAGATCATTATCTATTAAAAATGTGATAAAAAAATGCCAGAAAACCTGTACTACTTAAGTTGATTATACTTATTAACAACTATTTATATTATTGTTTTTATTAATTTTTATATAAAAAAATAGCAAACTCTTCTTGTAGTCTGACTACAAAAAACAACCCCGCCCTTTCGCAACTGCAACAAAGCCGATGCTGCTCTGCACAACACCCCTTTGACAGCTTTCCGACCCGCACCCAATATGTCGCTTAACTTAAAGAGCGAATTCACACCGCACTTTAGTAACATGTGAAACACCACATCCCGATAGAGGAAGAAGTAAATGTCGAACTACAAACAAGAGATCGAATCTATCCAGCAGACGTGTAACAAGTACGGTGCTACTTGGGGCGCAATCAGCGCCGAATCTGCGACCCGCATGAAACTCCAGAACCGTTTTAACTCTGGTCTCGATATCGCTAAGTACACTGCAGCGATCATGCGCAAAGACATGGCTGACTACGATGCAGATAGTTCACAGTACACTCAGTCGCTGGGTTGCTGGCACGGTTTCATCGGTCAGCAGAAGCTGATCTCGATCAAAAAGCACTTCGGCACTACCGATAAGAAGTATCTCTACCTCTCAGGCTGGATGGTTGCTGCGCTGCGCTCAGACTTCGGTCCACTACCAGACCAGTCTATGCACGAGAAAACCTCAGTACCTATGCTGATCGAAGAGCTATACACTTTCCTAAAGCAAGCTGATGCCTGGGAACTGAACCACCTCTTCCGTGAGCTGGATGCTGCGCGTGAAGCGGGTAACCAGACACTCGAAGCTGAAGTGATCTCTAAGATCGACAACTTCGAAACTCACATCGTGCCTATCATTGCCGACATCGACGCTGGTTTCGGTAACGCTGAAGCAACCTACCTACTGGCTAAGAAGATGATTGAAGCCGGCGCTTGCTGTATCCAGCTGGAGAACCAGGTATCTGACGAGAAGCAGTGTGGCCACCAGGACGGTAAGGTAACTGTTCCTCACGCTGACTTCATCGCTAAGATCAACGCAGTTCGCTACGCATTCCTCGAGATGGGCGTCGATGACGGTGTAATCGTTGCACGTACCGACTCACTCGGTGCTGGCCTGACTAAACAGATCGCTGTAACCAACGAGCCAGGCGACTTGGGTGACCAGTACAACTCATTCCTCGACGGCGACGTTATCAACAGCGCTGATGACATCGCTAACGGTGACGTTGTAATCAAAGCAAACGGCCAGCTGATGAAACCTAAGCGACTGCAGAGCGGCCTGTTCCAATTCAAGACAGGCTCTGGTGAAGATCGCGTGGTTTTGGACTGTATCACTAGTCTGCAGAGCGGTGCTGACCTGCTGTGGATCGAAACTGAGAAGCCACACGTGCAGCAGATCGCTGGCATGGTTAACCGTATCCGTGAAGTGATCCCGAATGCGAAGCTGGTTTACAACAACTCACCATCATTCAACTGGACGCTGAACTTCCGCCAGCAGGTATTTGATGCTTGGAGTGCAGAGGGTAAGGATATGGCTGCCTACGATCGTGCCAAGCTGATGAGCGCGGACTACGATGAGACTGCACTGGGTCAGGAAGCTGATGCACGCATCCAGAGCTTCCAGGCGGACGCTTCTCGCGAAGCGGGTATCTTCCACCACCTGATCACTCTGCCTACGTACCACACCGCGGCGCTCTCTACTGACAACCTGGCAAAAGGCTACTTCGGTAACGAAGGCATGCTGGCATACGCCGGTGGCGTACAGCGCAAAGAGATCCGTCAGGGTATCGCAACGGTTAAGCATCAGGATATGGCTGGCTCTAACATCGGCGACGACCACAAAGAGTACTTCGCGGGTGATGCTGCACTGAAAGCCGGCGGTAAAGATAACACTATGGGGCAATTTGAGAACATCGGCTAAGGCCTAGTCTCTCGAACTCTAAAGCCCGTCTTCTGACGGGCTTTTTTGTGCCTTAAAGTTGGCAGGCAATATGCAAGGCTCTCTATGATCAACACACCGAGCACGAAAAGTAGGAGGGTCTATGGTTGTTGTAATAGATGATGATGGTACCCAAGGGCGGGTGCTGGCAGAGACGATAAAGAACCGTGGTGTGGACGCGCAGAACATCACACACTGGGATCAGTTACAGAAAATATTGATGCGCAAAAGCATCTCTTGCTTAGTGATCGATTACTACCTGCAGGATGGTTGGGCTGGCCCAGAGCTCGCCAAACTACTGCGCAGTTTCGGGCTCGGTGAGGTTCCAATTTTCTTCACCAGCAGCGACAACTCTGAGGTTGTGCGCCGCCAGTGTGAGGCAAGCGGTTTCCCATTTATTCCCAAAAAGTGGCGCTGGCTGCTAGCTAATCTTGTTGTTGCTCGCGTTCTGCGCCAGCTATCATCTGAGGTAATGCAGCAAGCGCGCTGACAACGCCCTACAGTGTTAGAAGCGCATTCCACTCGTTCAGGTAAGCCTGCGCGGCGAAGCGAATATGAGCGTTCGGTTCGCCGTACCCCTGATAGTTCCCGACACGCTGAACCACCTCAAAGAAGACGCCCTGTACTTCACGGGTGTAGCAGTGAAAGAACTCACCATCTTCATTGCGGTCGAACAGAACATTCGCCGCTTTGAGCTTTTCTATCTGCTGCGGCGGCAGTTGGAAGCGTGCCTCAATATCGCGGTAGTAGTTCTCTGGAATCGGCAGAATATTCTGCTCACCGATCTGTGCCGCCATCTTAAAGATATCCACACAAGCAAAAGCGATCTGCTGCACACCCGATCCGCGTGAGCGCTGAATAAAGCGCTGCGGCGATGCCTGACGCGCCTCGGTCATATTGATTGGTAGTCGCACCTTGCCGTTGGGGCTTGAGGCAACCCGACTTGTAACCAGACCATAGATATCTGGCAGGTCCTGGGCGGGATCAATTTTGAAATCGAGCACCGATTTGTAGAAGAAGCTGGCCGAGAGAAACTCGGTGTTGCTGACCGACTGCGCGACATGGTCGACACGTTGGAGGCCAAGATCCGCTGTTTCGACACCTTCAATCTGTTCAAAATCGATATCGAAGAAGCGGAATTTCTGCGAGCGCTCCACCAGATAAACCAGCGAGTCACCAATCCCTTTAATGGCTGGAATATTGAGCTCACCGGGGCCTGTTTGGTTATTGAAGCGACGCATACGGTAACGATCCGCGCGCTTCAGAGAGCCTTTGGCATCATTAGTGGTAAACGCCAAAGCACAGACTGAAGCGCCGTGACGCTTGTAGTGCTGATGCGCAGAACTCTCTCGCTCGCGATTGAGCACTAAGTTGATGTCGTTCATCTGCATCAATCCGACATCTTTAGAGACATGGCTGTAGTTCTCTTTGAACCCGAGCGCCTCCAGCATCTTCAGCAGCGCGTCGCCCTCCTCGCCCTCAATCGCAAATTCGATAAATTCGTAATCGGTCACCTCAGGCTTCGGCTCTTGAATAGCCTCAGGTTGCTGAAGCTGCTCATCTAGCCAGATCATCGAGCGCATACCATCGACAGCACGCTCTCTGGCCGAGGATGCACGGAACTCATCATTGAAGATCTCGTGCGATATATAGTCGTCAAAGCCTTTATCACGAAGTACCTGCATAAACTCTACTACAGGCAGATCACCCTGCCCCGGGAAGCAACGGAAGTGACGGCTGTACTGCAGAAAGTCGTGCATCTGCAGCAGCGGTGCATCTGCAATCTGCACTAATGCAATTTTATCGTTGGTGATCTCATCGCGTAGGCAATCGAGTGTGTTACCGCGCGAGAACATATGGAAGGTATCAAGGTTGATACCCAAAGCCGGATGATCGGCCAGTTTGACGATATTCCAGGCATCTTCATAGTCAGCAGTATGGCGTCCCCAAGCCAGCGCCTCATATCCGACTGTAAAGCCCTCTTTTGCAGCTAGGTCGGCAATATGAGCAAGATCAGCGGCTGCGCGAGTAGGATCATTGATACACAGGGGCGACACGTTTGAGCAGCAGAGCATACGGCGAGTGCCGAGTTCATGCATCATCTCGAACTTGCGCTGGACATAGTATATTTTCTGTTCGCGTATGGGATCGGGGTTAGCTTCTAGATCGCGAAACGGTTGGAGCGCGAGGATATGCAGGCCTAGGTCATCAGCGATCTGCCGTACATCACCTGGCGTCCCCGAGAACTGTATTAGGTCGTTCTCAAAGATCTCCACAGCATCAAAACCAGCATCAGCTGCGGCTTGGAGCTTATCTGGCAGAGAACCAGACAGAGTGACTGTGGCGATCGCTGTTTTCATAATCCGAATCCTCAATATCCAACGCAGGGACGCTACTTAACCTTCCTTTTAATATTACTAAATTAATTAAATAGTATCTAATAACTTTTGTTATACATGCGCCAGGACATCGTGAAGCGGACAAATTAATAAATAAAATTGATCAAAAAATTAAAAATAATTGACTTTATAAATATTAATGAGTAACCTGAACCCTGCTCGACGTTTTATCGACTATTTATGCCCACCGTTTCGAAGTATTACCCAATTCCTCGTCCTGTTTTCATAAGTACACTTAAAAATCTAGCAAGCCGACCGCCTCGATATCGAGACGGAAATTTTTACGAAAATAGGATATCTATCCCATGTCAAATACACATACTGGAACCGTTAAATGGTTCAACGACGATAAAGGTTTTGGTTTTATTGAGCAGGCTTCAGGCCCTGATGTTTTTGCCCACTTCAAGGCGATCACGGGCGACGGCTTCAAAACCCTTAAAGAAGGTCAGCAGGTAGAGTTCACTGTCTCTCAGGGCCAGAAAGGGCCACAGGCTGACAATATTCGTGTGATCTAACACCGATTGCCCGCTTCAGGGGGGCTTTTAACAAGTCCCCCACATTCTCCTTGCGACCTCTCTTGTTTCAAATCTAATTCAACCTGTTTGGGTTGTGACCTGAGTACTCATTTGCATCCGATGCGGCCACCTCGGCACCGCGGATCGCAGATTCCCCAGAACATACAGATTTCACACTCATGCTCTCATTGAAAAAGAGAGATCATCGCTCAACCCAACGTCTGGGTATGCGCTTGAAAGGGCTCCATACCACTAGGTGTTACTGAGACAGAACAACATGGACAACTATCTGATTACACTGCACTCTGATGGCAGCATTATGTGTGCGGAAAACCGGCACGGGCTTCTGTGCTTCAAAACAGACACAGAAACACTCGAACAATGGACACTGCGATGTTCGCAGCAATTGAGCACTGGCTCATCGCTGAGCGAGGCGGCTGAGATCCGGCGCTGACCCTTGTAGACACCTCGCCGCCAGACTAGGTGTCACAGAGCTTTTCGCGTCAGCAAGTCGTAAATGCACCTCGCTGTTTAGGCTACTTACGGCGTTTAGCGATGCGCTTCTCTATTTCAGCGATCATCGCGCCGGCCATATCCATGCCAGTTGCATACTCTATGCCCTCAAGGCCGGGAGATGAGTTCACCTCGAGCAACAGCGGACCTCGACTCGAACGGATAATATCGACACCGGCGACCTGCAGACCAAGAGTCTTGGCAGCTTTGATCGCCAGTTTACGCTCATCCGGTGTGATCTTAACAACAGCCGCGCTACCACCTTGGTGGATATTGGCACGAAACTCACCGGGTGCTGCTGTGCGTTGAATCGACGCGACCACCTTGCCATCAATCACGAAGCAACGCAGATCCTTACCCTGAGCCTCTTTAACAAACTCCTGCACCAACAAGTTTGCTCGTAGAGATTTAATTGCATTGATCACCGACTCGGCCGCTTTATCGGTCTCAGCGAGCACTACACCGCGCCCTTGAGTACCCTCCAACAGTTTCACAATGAGTGGCGCACCACCCACCATCGAGATCAAATCCTCAGTCTCCATTGGCGAGTTGGCAAAACCACTGACCGGGATGTCCAGGCCACTTTTTTGCAGTAGCTGCAGCGAGTAGAGCTTATCGCGGGACATGGTAATGGCGTCAGCCGTGTTCTGAGTGTAAACACCCAAACTATCGAAGTGACGCGTCAGCGCACAGCCATAAAAAGTGATAGACGGACGGATGCGCGGGATAACCGCGTCCAGGCCAGTCACTACGTCTCCGCCGCGGTAGTGAATCTCTGGATTCTCGGCATCCAGCTTCATGTAACACTGTTTGATATCGAGGAACACCATCTCATGCCCACGCTCCTCGCCCGCTTCCATCAGGCGGCGGTTAGAATAGAGCTCGGGGTTGGAGGCCAGCACACCGATACGCAGACCTTTCGCCGCGCGCTCAGAGACACCGTACATCTTGCGCACCTCTGTGATGGAGAGATCGCCCAGGTTAAAGTGGGCGCTCGGGTCGACCAGCATCCGACCCTGCATCGCCTCGCGTCCCAGCAGCATGCGGTAGCCCATGGTATCGCGATTGGTCAGCGTCAATTCGATATCCCAGTTCTGACCACCGAGCAACATGGGTACACGAATCACATAGCGCCGCTCGGATGAGCCGTTGGAACTGCGAATAGTGCGACGATCCACCACGGGGGACTCACAGCGCAGCACTGTGGTGTCACTCTTCTGAATGGGGTGGATATCGAAACTGACCCACTGCTCGCCGTTACGGTTAAATGAACGGATATTGAACGCGTGTAGCGCCGAGGTTTTTGCACCCGAGTCTACGCGGGCTTTGACAGCGTGAATGCTCAACGTTGGAAACGCACACCACTCTTCACTACCAACAATAATACGATCTTCCATTAATTCTCCTCCGTGGGAGCATATATCCGGGTAAAAAAGTTGCGCGAGAATAGTGTAAAAAGTAGACACTTCCTAGGAATTTTTCCGCCAAACTGGTTATAGTTCGTCAACTGTTTGCGGAGAAATATTCATGTCAGTTGCAGCCACCTCCCAAAGCCGAATGATCACGCCGGTGTTGATCGCAAGCTGTATCATTCTGCTGCTCGGATTCTCTATCCGTGCCTCCTTTGGCTTGTTCCAAATTCCGATCGCCCAAGAGTTTAACTGGTTGCGAGCTGACTTCTCCTTTGCGATCGCTATCCAAAACCTCGCCTGGGGCATAGGTCAGCCGCTCTTCAGCGCGATCGCCGAGAAGTTTGGCGATCGTAAAGCGATCGTTCTTGGTGTGGTCTGCTATGCGATTGGTCTGTTTATCTCAGCTTTCGCTATCACGCCAGGGCAGCATCAATTCCTGGAGATTTTAGTTGGATTTGGTATCGCCGGTACTGGCTTCGGCGTACTGCTAGCGATTGTTGGCCGCGCAACGCCCGCTAAGCACCGTTCAATGGCGCTGGGTATCACTACCGCAGCGGGTTCCGCAGGTCAGGTTATCGGCCCTCCTGTCGTACAGATGCTGCTAAACAACTTCGTCTGGCAGGAAGTCTTTGTAATTATGGCGGTGGGTATTTTAGCTGTGATGCTGCTTCTACCGTTCATCAAAGCGCCCTCGGATGACAGCAGCGCACCCACCACAGACTCCATGGGAACAGTGGTCAGAAACGCTATTAAAGATAAAACCTTCATCTTTATATTTATCGGCTTCTTTAGTTGCGGATACCAACTCGCCTTTATCACCGCGCACTTTCCCGCCTTTATTACCGAAGTGTGTAGCGTTATAGAACCAACGAGCCTAGTTCGCTCGCTGGGGATCACCACAGCTTCAGGCCTGGGAGCAGCAGCCATCGCGTTTGTCGGCTTCGCCAATATTGGCGGTACTATTTTGGCCGGTTGGTTAGGCGCGAGACATTCGCGTAAGTATCTGCTGGCGAGTATCTACGCGGGACGCACGATCGTTGCCGCGGTCTTTATTCTCTCGCCTATCACACCGGAATCGGTGGTTATCTTCTCCATTCTGATGGGTGCTCTGTGGCTTGCGACTGTACCGCTAACGTCGGGGCTGATTGCCCAGATCTACGGCCTGAAGTACATGGGCACACTTTACGGACTGGTCTTCTTCTCGCACCAGCTAGGTGGATTCATTGGAGTCTGGCTGGGCGGCACGCTCTACGACGCTTACGGCAGCTACGACGTCGTCTGGTGGGTCGGCATAGGCGTCGGGGCACTCTCAGCGATTATCCATCTGCCGGTGGATGAGCGCCCAGTGGCTGAGCGCAATACGGGGCTACAGCCCGCCTAACTTCTCGTCAGGATCAGGCGATTTGAACGCGGTCGCGCCCTTTAGCTTTAGCTAAATAAAGGGCGCCATCGGTGATCTCAATCCAGCGCTCGAGGTTCGCCAAACTAGCCTGATGCTGGCTCAATCCAATTGAGGCAGTGACGGCTGGCACATTTTCGAGCTTCGTTTCGCGAATGGCAGTTCTGAGCCGGTCTGCTAATATTTCCGCCTCCTGCTCTTCGGTGTCGGGTAAAAGAATCAAAAACTCCTCCCCTCCGAAACGCCCCAGCCTGCAGTCGTTTTTGCGCATCACGCTGCTCTGATATCTCTTGGCGAACCAGAAAAAAGACCTCACGCCCCTCTTCGTTTACAGTTCTCTCAGACAGTGTAAGCCGATAGTTATGACGCTCAGAGGGCTCACCCTCATGAGCTTGCCAGCACTCGATATCGAGATCAGTGTACGGGGACTGGTTGAGTTGCATGATCTTCTCTATCTTAAACAAAAAGAGCGCAATAACTGCATATGTACTCTCCGAGTCTCCTGTCGATGCCGTGCTCTGTCGGTAATAAGATTTACTCAGCTGAGTCTAAAATTGTGCTTTCGCGAGCGCAGAATCGCGCTATGCTTGATACAAATCACAAAAGGGAGAGTTCAGATGAAACTCAATGTTGGCGGTATCGATAAAATTCTACGCGTTATTCTGGGTGTAGCGCTGATCGCGGCTGCGGCAACCGGTGCGCTGCCTGTGTGGGGTTACATTGGCATCGTGCCGCTGGTGACCGGTCTAGTGAACTTCTGCCCGCTCTACACGGTGCTCGGTTTTAGCTCACGCAAAGGGTAAATGTAGGTCGCCTCTTGAGGCGACACACTGTGGGAGCGATCTGCGGCACCAGCCGTAGGTTCGCGACCTTGGAGTAGATGTCGGGTCGACACCCGACCTACCATCAATCTAGGTCGCCTCTTGAGGCGACATCTGGCCTTTGTAGCGACCCTAAACAGCCTGCCCGCAGCAAAACCCGCTGGCCCAAGCCCACTGGAAGTTGTGCCCACCCAGGTGGCCGGTAACATCTAGACACTCCCCTATAAAGAAGAGCCCCGGCGCCTTTTTAGCTTCAAACGTCCTCTGTGAGACCTCATTCGTCTCTATACCACCGATGGTAACCTCGGCCGTGCGGTAACCCTCAGTCCCTGAGGGTTTAACCTGCCAGTGTTTAAACGCTCTCGCGATCTCATCGATGCGTTCGTTGCTTAACTGAGTGAGCTCGCCCGATAGCTGCCAAATTTCGCACAGAACCTGTGCCGTTCGTTTACTCATATGTTCGCTTAGGCTGCGCTCGAGGCTCCAACGCGGATGCTCGCCGCGCTGATTTTTCAACAGCTCAGCCAGATCCAGATCCGGTAGAAGATCGATCTCAACAGTCGACCCCGGTGCCCAGTACGAGGAGATCTGCAGCACAGAGGGCCCACTAATACCGCGGTGAGTAAACAGAATCGGCTCTTTAAAGCTCATACCGTTGCAGCTCACTCTGGCCGGCTGCGCCACACCCGAGAGCTCTTTCAGTGGTGTCAGCAGGTCGGGTTGCAACGTAAACGGAACTAGCGCAGCGCGTCGATCGGTGACAGCCATGCCAAAGCGCTCGGCTAACTCATAGGCAAAACCGGTTGCCCCACCGTTGGGGATAGAGAGACCACCGGTGGCAATCACTAGCGATTCACAATCAACAACGCCGCGTGCTGTGGCCACTTTGTAGCCAGACGCCTGCGGATCAACCTGTTCAATCGCACAGCCGATCTCGAGCTGCACGCCCGCCCAATCCGCCTCTGTCAGCAGCATCTGAAGAATCTCTTTCGAAGAGACATCGCAAAATAGCTGCCCCGGTGTCTTCTCGTGATAGTCGATACCGTGACGATCGACCATATCGACAAAATCCTGCGGCTTATAACGGCTCAACGCGGACTTACAAAAGTGTGGATTAGACGAGAGAAAGTTAGCCGGTGTTGAGAACATATGAGTGAAGTTACAGCGCCCGCCACCCGACATCAGGATTTTGCGACCGGCCTTATTGGAGTGCTCCAATAGCAGCACCGAGCGCCCACGGTAACCGGCCGTGATTGCGCACATCAGCCCCGAGGCGCCAGCACCAATAACAACAACATCAACCTGTTGCGGCAGACTGCTCATGCTTACTACTTATACCTGTTCGGCGCTGTCGTCGCTGTTGCTCTGTTCCTGATCCCGCTTCTGCGCGTTGAGCTTGCGGATCTTATCGGCCAAACGTCCGCCACTGCGCTCTCCTCGGCGACCCGCTTCGGTATCGCGCTCAATGGCAGACTTAGTCGGTTTAGCTTTTATGCGTTTCTGCTCCACCGACTGATGCTTTTTCTTCTTCGCCATTGCGCGCTGTTTGCGGCTTTCATAGCTATCCGGATCGGCCAGACGCTCCTGTTTTTTGGGCGTCTTGTCCAGCACGATCTTGTTCGCCATACGGCGCTGTTTCTTTAAACGTGTCATATTAAATCTCTACCTAAAACCTTAGCGCTGGCGCTTATCAGATTGTTTTTCAGACTGCTTAAGCGCAGCTTCTGCAGCAGCAGCTTCTGCCTCAGCGGCAGCGATTTCTGCCGCGATGCGGTCTTTCTCGCGCCACTCCTCGACCTGTTCAAAGCTGATACGGCCCAACTTACCCGAGCGCATTTCGTTCATCAGGATCTCTGCAGCTTTGTGAATATCGACAACTCCGCCAGCACGCAAACAGCCGCGCTTACGGCCAATCGCGTCCAACAACTTTTCACCGGTTTCGGGCATCGCTTTGAGCTTGTAGCGCTCCTGAAGTCGCTCTGGATACGCGTTTAGAATAAAACTCGCCCCGTACACTGCAACCATTTCGTAGTCGATCGCTGTATCCTTGATAGCGCCACTAACCGCCAATCTGTAACCCGAGTCCTGATCCTCGATCTTCGGCCAGAGAATTCCAGGCGTATCCGATAGCACTAGCCCCTGAAACTCGGAGTAGCGTTTGTTTGCCTTGGTTACGGCGGGTTCATTACCCACCTTGGCGATCTTGCGTCCCAGCAGTGCGTTAATCAGCGTTGATTTGCCGACATTGGGAATACCCATAATCATCGCCCGCACAGGACGATCTTTATCGGCGCGGGCTGGCACAGCCTGCTTACAATGCTGAGGAATACGTTTAACAGCCGCTTTATCCGCGGTAGTCAGGGCAATCGCCGTAACCTCTGGCTGGGCATTGAACTCATCCAACCAGCTCTGCGTCACCTCAGGGTCAGCAAGATCGGCTTTGTTGAGTAACTTCAGTACCGGCTTGCCGCGACGCAGTTGCTCTACCAGCGGGTTCTCACTAGAGCGCGGCAAACGCGCATCCAGCACCTCAATAACTATGTCGACCTCAGCAATCAGCTCAGCAATCTCTTTGCGAGCCTTGTGCATATGTCCGGGGAACCAGTTAATTCGTTCCATAACTAACCTGAAAAATAATCCAGCGCGCAGTATACCAGCTCAGCCGGTGCGAGACTTCTGATCTATACTCATTTTATCAACCCCGATGGAACAGACTCATGACCGCTGCAAACTCCCAGGTACTGCTTGTTCGCCAACCCATCTTCGACCATGAGCAACGCGTTGTCGGCTATGAACTGCTTGGCAGTGGCGCCGCTTCTGATCTCAATTTGATGGCAGAAGATGATTCGGGCGAACTGATTCTGAGTGTCTACACCACCCTGTCGGAGCACGGTGAAGAGAAGCGTGTACCGGGGTTTGTCACTATCCCTGAGAGTATGATTCTTAACGATCAGCTACCCCAGCTTCCTGCTCGCCAGGTCGTTATGCAGGTCCACTCAGCCGAAGCCACTCGACCTCAACTGGCTGAGAGAGTTCGAAGCTTAGTAGCCGACGGCTACCGCATCGCTATTCAGGTTGACCGACTCACCAAGTCGATTGTGCCGCTGCTTGATGCCGTGCAGATCGCGCGCGTTGATGTGAGTACTAAGGATGCCGCCGAGATTGCTAAATGGGTCAAGGTACTGCGCGGTCATAAAGTGGCTGTGATGGCGGTACAGATCGCCAGTATGGATCAGCTCGGAGAGTGTATCGAAGCCGGTTGTAAACTGTTTGAGGGCAGCTTCTTAAGTAAACCGAAGGTGGTTAAAGGCCGCAAGATCAACGCTAATGAGGTGGCGCTGATGCAGCTAATACAATCACTTCAAAAACCTAACGTAAAGCCCGAGGAGATCGAGCAACTGGTCATGCGCGACCCTGTGCTCACCTACAAACTATTACGCATCGTCAACTCCGCAGCCTACTCGCTGGTGCGTAAAGTCGAATCCATTGCTGAAGCGGTAGTGATGCTGGGTATGGAACAGGTAAAAAAGTGGGCCACACTGATTGCAGCGACCAGTCACCAGGAGAAACCTGAAGAGCTATCACGTGCACTACTGATACGCGGACGTATGTGCGAGCTGATTGCTGAAGGGCTGAAGTACCCTAACCCTTCAGGTTTCTTTATGGCCGGTATGATGTCAGGTTTTCATCTAATGTTGGATATCACGCCGGAAGAGCTGATGGATCAAATACCTCTAGGTGAGGACATTCAGCAAGCTGTGCGTGACCGTGCGGGCTTGATGGGCGAAACCATTACCCATGCCATCGCATACGAGGCTGGTGATTGGGATCAGCTACCGGCCGACTTTGATTCAAACGTCTTTGAAAGCGCCTATCGACAGAGCCTGCAGTGGACCAAAGAGGCAATGTTGGCAATGCATGAGGGCTAAGTCGTGTACCAGCGATCTGCGCCGCCAGTCGCACGTTCGCGAAACTGGTGTATTCCTGACGCTCTACTCATCCAATAACTGCTTCGGATCAAACCCCATAATCAAGCCACCCCAATGCTGGCCACCGACATAGAGCGGAATCGACAGGTCGTTGAGCACTTCTCCGGTGTCACGCACAAAGGTCTGTAGCAGGAAGGGTTCGGTATGGCTGGCACGGCGTATTTCCGCGCGGTTGCCAGCAAAGATGCGGCGATGACGGCTCTTCAAATTATCCACATCAAAATTGCCAGTGAGCGCATTGGAGACCTTAGTGTGGTGCGCCGGCGCATACCCTTTACGATCAACCGCAATCGCGTAGATAAACTCCGGGCGCTGCGAGATGAAACTGTCGAACATCGGCCGCAGCAGGCGCTCATAGGCATCCGTGTAGCTCAGGTTGTACTTCTCGGGCTTTTGCCCCTCGTTAGTACGCTGATACTTTTCATCGAAAAGGTTGAGCCCCTGCGCCTGTAGCGATTCTAGCGCCTTACTCACCTTCTCTGCCCAACCGCGTCCGGTCTGAATCATATTTTCGAAGCCGCCGAACCCGATAATAAAGCGCGATAGAAGCTCCTGTGTCTGTTCAGTCGCCAACTCTAGCTCATCGGAGTACACCTTAGACTCCTCCATCTCATCACGGATACCCTCCGACATACGGGTGATTTCCGAGACATTGCTGTGCGACTCTTTATTGGTGTAGGCCAGCTCATCTAGCGCAGCACTGATACCGGTGAGCTGTCCGCCGACGGCTTCAAATTGATCAATCAGCGCGCCAAAGTTGTCGGTTGTATTGCTAATATAATCCTCGGTGTTCTCCACATACCCCAAAATTTGCTTGGCACTGTCGTTGGTATGACCCACCAGCCCCTTCATGGTATTGATGCTGGCGTCGATTTCGCCGGTAGCCTGACTCACTTTCTGCGCCAGAATACGCACCTCATCGGCAACAACTGCAAAGCCACGCCCTGCTTCACCGGCGCGCGCCGCCTCAATTGAAGCATTCAGTGCCAATAGATT
>Ga0209652_1001401_pt1 | contig 19649 bp, 9 predicted proteins | sample SaaInl74LU_5_DNA_FD_184641 | JGI IMG/M metagenome (GOLD analysis project Ga0209652, IMG submission 184641) | Marine microbial communities from expanding oxygen minimum zones in the Saanich Inlet - ESP_74LU_5_DNA (SPAdes) (version 2) | ecosystem: Environmental > Aquatic > Marine > Intertidal zone ... | reverse complement strand
CATTACCACTCCTACTTGACGCCTACAACAAGATCTGTCATATGTTGCATAAAAATACTGTCGCCGATGTAGCAGTCGATACGTCCGTTGCCGTTGAATATATCGCGTCAAAGATAGCACCATTCGATTCTAGGTTGAAAATTGGTCTAGAAACCATGTGAATGGACTTGTGATACTGTTATTCATCGACATAATAGGCATAGACAATGATTGATGCGTCAATGTGCTGACAAATATTATGCCTTCGTATAGCTCGATTTAATGAACCCTCACACTCATTGTCGTCACCATTAAAGTGAATGAGAAGCGACTTATACCCATGCAGATGAGGCCTCATAATGTAATCGCTACATAGTGATCGTTTCATTCCCTACCCGACGCCCAAACTATGATGTGTCGACGACTGGACCGAAAATACTGCTGGTAATGTAGTGGCGGTTTCTTAATGACACGTCGGATATCACCCACCGCCGATGGCACCATTCGATTCAGCGTTAAAAACTGGTCTAGTGAACACAATGTTGGATTGTTTTATTGTTATTGGGTGATGTGATGGCTACGGAGGCAGAAAGCACCATTCTTTTTGTGGTGGGGGTGGGTTTGGTGGCGGCAACCAAAAAAAATCGGCAGACACGAATCTCAGGGTTCAAGCAAGAAAACTCTAGAGAGAACTCACAATAACTCAGTGTAGGTAAAAGTGTTGGGGGTTCGCACACAGGATCGCTCTCATAAGATAGTGGTCTCTTGGCTCTTGGGGTTCGCACAAATCGCAAGGCTTTTTCCTCCCTGAACTCAAAAGACGACAAGACAGAGAGTACTAAAACATTCATAAGTAAGTAAAGAGTTTATTGAAATAAAGCGATGGGTACAGCATTTCTTTTCTCCTTTTGGGGAGACAGTGTGGTGTGTTTTTACAACCAAGCAACAATAAGTATTTATGCAAAATTGCAACACATCTTACAACGGCGGCACGACGCACAACCGTACCAGCCAGTAACCAGTCTTACTTAAACAGACTTTCCAGCTACAATCTCTTGAAAATTGGGCTGGCTGAATGATGGCGAAGAGTGAAGAAAATGACTTTGATGATTTCATCTCAAACATTGCTGCCGACAACGGGCAGGAGGCACAGAGAGATGATAAGCCATTCCCGGTTTCATCCGACAACTCCAAGATAGTGAAATGGAGGGGCAATTTCGTGCCCGAGAAAGAAGCCAAGGCACTCCATCATGTATTTGATAACTTGCAGGATCACTTTGGCCATCAGAGGCCGGATCCAAGGGTGAGGTTCAATACTAGCCTTGCTCATCCAGGCCACGGCCAGTTTTGGTCTGGCGATCTAGAATTCACATACAATATCGACGGCGACCACTGTATTATCGCTTACATGAGTATAGACTCCTGTCTTGATCTCACACCCAAGCTCGTACACAAGCATGGACAGCCACTGTTGAAAGGCTATGGCACATCATGGGTATACGTGCATCTTCCTGAACCGACATTTGAGAGGATCAAATCTTATGTGAGCGTTGGGACAGGATGGAACGTATCCGATGAGGGGGCTGTCTATGATCCCAACAGGAAACTATATGCGATCAAGGCCAAGATGCATCATGCAGAAGGAGAACCCAAGCCAAGCTTTTGGGTTATTAAGGAGAAGGAAGGCTCTAATGGAGGAGACAAGATTGTATCCTTCTCACGCCTTGGAAGCGTCCAAGAAGTGGCTGCACAATCTCATCAGCAGCATGTTCATAGAGGTGTTTGTATCTTTTCGGTATCTATGGAGGTGGAAGGGACGTCAAACTTCAAGCCGCATCCTGGTGCAGGATACGAGGAGGCTGATCTTAGTTTCACTCTTGTAAGTGCTCGTACGTGGGGTATTACAGATTGTGTGGCGCCCATTGTGCATGCCACAAGCCCAAGCCAATGGCGTTGAATTGAATTGAAAGATGGCTGTGTGTGTGTGTTTAGGTTTAGGTGTATGGCGCTGTGTAGGTTCCCTTGGTATGAGCTTAAACAATTCTATTTTACTTGATGAAATCGAAAGTGCTACATTTAGATGATACTTTTGACATTTCGTGTGTAGTTAAATGTAAATATAATGCAATTCGAACGTCAACGTCAGATTCAGATGTCAGGCTCCTCTCTACATCAACAAGTATCTCATCTTTATGATGGGATTTATCTTAATCTCTATCTTGCATTTCTACTTGTTTCATTTCCGAAGCGCTCTGCTCTAGAGGCTGTAAGTAGCTGCTGTCCTTCTGACAAATAAATGCTGGAACCTGCCGATTCTATCTGTCCGACAGCCAATTTCTTCTAAGTTCGTGGTTCCTATCCGACAAGACCTACTGAGCTAATCTAACCTAAAATTTGTCTTCACGGTATCTAACAATGTACCTGCGGTATCCACTTAAAAAGGTTAACTTTATGTTACCCTTTCATGCTAGCTCCCTTTTACCTTTTCCTCCCTTCGCAGAAAAGGGGGCAAAACAACTGGGCATGAACGCTCGGCGCGTCCATCTCCATCATTCATTCATCAGGCTCATATCTAATCACCATGGACTCCGTGTTCCAATCCCTCCTCCTCGGCGGAGGCAATGTCAGCGGCGACAAGAACAAGTCTGTTGCTGCTGCTACTTCCGCCACTACCGGTCCTGGCGGTGGCGCTTCGCGATATGCCACGTTTATCCCCCGTGAGGCCATGAAGCCTACAAACAATAATTCTGCTCTTGTGATGCAGCAGCAGGAAAAAGTAGAGGCCAATAATCAGCAAGAAGAAAAAGAAGAGAGCGTTGCAGTTTACAAACTTGTCAATGGAGAATTGACACTTTTGGATGAGGACGAGTATGATATAGTATCTGTTACTAATAATGAAAATACGACCAAAAATAATGAAGAGGGCAAAACTAATGATGATAACAAGGATGGGGATGGCATGGACATCGATTCGACTGAAACTGATAAAGAACATGACGAGCCTACACTCTATATTGTCCGCCCTCATCGTCATTCTAACGGTGGAGATGATATTAAATTTTCTTCCGCCAGCACATCGTCACAAACTGCAGCAATGGGGAATGGCAACGTTGACAACATTTCTGAAGAAAACGTAAAAGAGATTGCAGCAATCAAAGAGGCATCACATACAGCATCCACATTGGCAAGGGCATTGTCACAACGTACTGATGGATTTGACGAACTGCGCCCCAAATATTATGATTTTATGAATACTGACAACAATAATAATGATGTCAATGGCAAGAATTCTAATGAACATCAACAGCAGCAGCAGGGTCAGAACAAAAAGGGGGATAAGAAGAGTAAACTCACAACGGCAAGTTCTTCATCTACAGCGGCACAGTCATCATCCACAAAGGGTGGTGGTGATAAATCCAAGAGTGCTGATGGAGGGAAGGCAACAACCTCTAATAACGCCGCTGCCGCCGCTGCTGCCAAATCAGTATCATCTACACTCCAGCAACGCCAACAACAATACAGTCAAACCCAAAAACTTATTGCATCCCTCAACAATCACACTACATCATCATCCAATATTCGTGATGGGGATACTCCCAAAACTATATTGCAACTAACTCAAATGAGAATGTGGCAAGAACGAAACATCGATCCATCCATGCAGGGGATGGAATTGGATGATTGGGAGGATGAGATTGATTGGGAGGGTGGTTGTGATGATGATGACAATGATGACAGCGGCAATAGTGATGAAGGAAAGAAGGCGAATGATAATGATTCTTCGTATAAACCACCAGTACCCGAGGGGGGATACCCGAAACGACCACGTAGGATGTTACCACCCCAATATGAGAATCCAGTGGAATTATTGTATGAACCGCGTAACCCACGCCTTGAGGCGCTGGATTTGATATCCTCTGTGGATTGGGAGGGGGCTACTTCTGATACCAATGGTGATGATGATGATGATGACTCGGTCAATGTTCCTTTGATTCTTCAATCATCTATTGCGGGTAAATCGGTAGCATCCCTACTTGCACCATGTCCGACATCCCGACCTCTGCCCTTTGAACTTCATCCCAGCTATCAACAACGGTACGATCGGGAGATGACCTCCGAAATTACCTCCACTGCCGATATTGGCAACAAGCGACATGAGGCACTCGAAAAGTACAAGGAACAACGACAACGAAAGCGTGAACAAATGGCCAAGGATAAACAAAATCGTGTTACAGAGGTCATGTCGGCATTGTCACTTTCGGGTACGGGACGAAGGATTACCAGTTCACTCATGGGACCGGGTGGGGCGGAACGTACTGGTAGACCATCCCGACATGCCCTGGGAAGTTCGAGTGCTCATGATGCCGAGTATGTGGAGCAGTTGGAACTTGTGTACAATCACACTTTGGTCAAGCCAGATTTGACATTGAGTGAATATCGTCAATTCCATCGTCCTCGATTGCCCCTCGCCGTGGTTAATCCTACATGTCCTTGGCAGTTCCAAACTCGTGTAATTACTGAGAACAAACGCTCGTCTCGGGGTGCTACCGCCGCGGATGGATCGACAATTGTGGGCAGCTACCATTCCATGATGTCGGCTGGGGCCAAGGCACAGCATAAAATCAGGAATGAGGCGGATTTATCCCCCTCCATGGGTGATTTGGTCGTGATGGAATATTGCGAGGAACGTCCACCATTGTTCATGACCAAAGGACACACATGTCGGATTGTGAATTATTACCGTGGGGATCGGGCACACTGTCCGGTATCTGCTGGAGGGGGGGATCGACCATTGCGGAAGAGGCATGGGGATAAGGCTGCATCAGCCAAGGGACCGACACCTGATGGTCCTTCGAATAGGGCCGAGCGGCCCCCGCGTCTAGTTGGGCCTAATCAATACAATATGAAGAGTGCTGCTGATTTGATTGGAAGCATGCCCAAGAAGAAGAAAAGTGCAGATGCGGCTTCCAAAGAGGCCAAGAAGGAGACCTCGATCAACGTATTACCCGAAGGTGTTACTGAAATCTTACACCAGAAAGTTCATGGACCCTTTATTGGTGAAGTGGAAGAGGGGAAGACGCAGACTGGTCTCATTAGCAACCTCTTTGCAGCGGCAATGTTCCGTCATGACTCCGAACCAACTGACTTTCTTATGATATTAGGTCAAATGCGGGAAGCATCGACTATCATCAGTGGCTCATCTGCCCCGACAAATGCCAGTGGTGGACTTGGGGTTATACTACGAGCTTTGCCAGCCAATATTTATACCGTTGCTCAAACAGAACCGCGCCTGAAGGTGTTTTCACCAAACACTAACGATGAAAAGAAGTTTGTCAATGCAATGTTTTCTTTCCAGGTTGCCAAAAATATCGAGAGGAAAGAAATTCGCGACGGAGAGGGGTTGACGTTTGATGACATTAAGGATCGCCTCTTCGCGAACACGAATGTACCCATAAATCAGCTGCGTAAGCATGTCAAGCAGGTTGCCAATTTTGATAGAGCCAACAAGGGAATATGGTCAGTGAAATCAATCGGAGAGGACGATTTCCCCGGTGTGGAAGGTTTAGGTCGCAAGGTATCACCAGAAGGTGTCGCAGCATATGAGAGTCAATGTGCTGCTATCCATCGGCTCAAAGATTTGGGCATTACTGAATTATACACAGGGACGAATATGGTCGCCAATGTTGCGATGGTCCAAACCTATCTGAATGGGGCGGCCCAGGCGGCTATGGAACGTAGGCGGGAAATGAAGAGAGTGCTAGAGGTCACGAAACGTGATCCGAAGAAATCATCTGATCTTATCTACTATGAGAAGGCCTTTGAGAAGCTCGATGCGGATTACAAGAAGGTCAAAAGGCGTCAAGAGATTGCCAGGTTCATTTATGAAGAACTGCAACTGTCACCTTGGTACTTGAGCGGGGAGTTTATCGATATACACAAACGAGGAATTGGAACTGCGAGGATGCGGCTAACAGGTCTTGGAGATCCTAGTGGAGTTGGTGAGGCTTACAATTTCATCCGCGAAACAGATACTAAAAGCACACAAACCAGAAATACAGATGGAGCTTTGAACGCTCAGATCAAGAAGATTACTGGAACAGAAAATGATTTGCGTAAATTGACAATGAAGCAAATGGCTAGTCTATTGCGTTCATACGGAATGAAAGACAAGCAAATTTCTGTGCTGAAGCGTTGGGATCGTGTGCATGTTATTCGTGATCTGTCCACAAAAGCTGCAAGTGACGGAATGGGAGATGAGCTCGGCGAGCGGTTTGCACGTGGAGAAAAGTTACGTCTCAGCGACCAAAGAGAAAACTACAAAGAACGCATCCAAGAGATTTGGCGACGACAGCTTGCTGCGTTAGGGAGTGACACTCTTCCCTCAGATCAAGCGGCAAAAGTGACAAAAAATCTCAATAACGCCGATGCCAAAGAGGCCGAAAAAGAAACGGCTGATGCCTCTTCAGATGAAGAGGATGCGGAATTCGAGGCGATGTTGGAAAATGATATGGACAACACTGGCACGGCTAATCGGCTCGTAGCTGAAGTAGGTGGCGCATCAGGAATGAGATCTATGGGTCAGGAAGCACTCAATCAAGACGCAAGGGAGCTCGCTGATTTACAAAGGCAGCTACAAGAGGAGCGTCTGATAAATGAAGGACTTGGTCAAGCCGATTCAGGAGGTGATTCGAAGGCAAAAAAGAAGTTCAAAGTCGTCCGTCGAAAGATTACCAAAACAAACCCTGATGGAACGCAAGTGGTGACCTTTGAGTTTATTGTCAATAAAGAAAAGGTCGAATCCATCATAGAGAAGAAGAAATTCAAAGAGGAAAATGAAAAGCCACAGAAGAAGAAGAAAAAGAAGACCGACGGAGATGAAGATGTTGATGAATCCAGATGCGTAGGCCACGCCATGTTTGAAGATGAAGATAATGTGAGATCACGTGGGCGCCGTTCCATAAAACTTTCGATGAAAAAAGAGACAGTGACTAATAGGAAGGGAACCGGACCGAAGAAGGCATCTCATAACAAGTTGTCAAGCACTGTCAAACACAAACGTGACCTTGTGAGGCAGAAGCGATTGAAAGAAAAGGAGGAAGCAGAAATGTATAAGAGTCATGTGTCCGGAAAGGGCACTAGTGCTCGAAAGAAGAGAGGGTCTGTTAGGGATAGAATGCCCCATGTCATTTTGTCCGATCGCTTTGAAACAATCCGTAACAAAGTGGAATTGAGGCCAAATGCTGGCCCTTTCTTCAAGCCTGTACCAAGGGCAGCCTTCCCCAACTACTACGAGGTGCGTAGAATTTGTAGCTGTGTCCATTTTTGCGTGTGTACCTTGACCTTTGTCCCTCAACTAAAAAACCTTTTCAATATCGCATTTCCTTGTCCTCAGGTAATAGCATGGCCAATTGATCTTAGCACCATCCGCGAGAAGAATCAGAAGTATGAGTACAAAACAGCGGACTCCTTTCTTGCTGAATTTGACTTGATGAGAAAGAATGCAATCAAGTTCAATGGTGAGCAGTCACCGATTTCAGCTGAGGCAAAAGAAATATATGAGAGCGTAAAATCAACTATCGACCAAAATAGAGATGAATTCAATCAAATGGAACAGGCGGTCGTCGACCAATTGGCTGGGAAGAAAAAGACTAGCAAAAAGAAGGGAGCAAGCGCGTCTACTGCCACATCATCTAGTGCCGGTACTATGACCGCCAACGTTGTTCTGGATGGTGTTCAGACTCAGGTTAATCTGGGACAGAATTTGACGTTCGGATTTGGTAGTGATAGCGATGACAGTGACTAAATTAATTTCTGCAATTATCTTCTGTTTCCTCGATTGTCCTGTGGAAGATTTTTACTCCACTCAGATGGGATGTCTTCAATTCTGAACGTTCCGTTGACCACAAAGGGTAACTTCACGTACAGTTCGGGTTGGCACTCGCTCAAAGCATTCAAAACGGCAGCATTCAATTGCCCAGCCTTCACGCATGCCTGAAATATTGAGGCCGATATAGGGCGTCTCTTAGCGTCGTCGCCCACCAGCCTTGATAACGACGTTAATAACATGTAAAATGGTGAAGGTGACTGTCCAAGATGTTTGCTTGCAGTGACATCTGAGAAGCACTGCAGCAGCACTTTCAATCCTTCTGCTTTAGCCTGCTCTCCTCCCTGTGCAAAGCTGCAGCACTTCATTAATGTGGAGATCTGAAGACAAATGTTAGTAAGATGCACAACGATTCCAATGTGTCATACTCGAACAAAATGATTACTCACAATAATATCATTGGGGCACATGTCTATATTGCCGTTGGCATATTGGTCTTTCATGCGTGAATACAAGTCCCAAGCTCTTTCAACTTTATCTGTTGATTGGCCCCTACTCCATGCATCTATAACAGATGAATACATCATAGCGTCTGACTTTATCTCATAGTCTCCCTCTTGGTATCTTTGTTCCACAAGTTCTAACACTTTTTGAGCTTGCTCACCAGCATCCCGACGGCCACTCATCCTCCAGCAATTAATTAAGGCGTTGTAAGTTATTTTGTTTGGTTTCAGATCCGCATTTCCCTCTGCATAACGAGTCTCCATTTCTGCAAACCACTTGTTCGCTTTGTCAGTCTTTGTAGGACTTCTGCTTCGGGATAGCGCTTGTAACAACGCCGTGTAAGCAACCACATCAGGTAGTATATCTTCGTCATTTATTTGACGAGATCGATGGTTCATCCTAAGCAATAGATCTTCAGCTATCACGTGTCCATCGGGTAATCTTGCTTGAGATATGGCGCTAAGGATACTGGTGTAGGCGTATCGATTTGGAGCGACATCAATCAATCCAGAATCAAAATCTTTTTCCATTCTGTCTAACAACATCGTCGCCTGGCGGATGGCTTTGTTTCCCTGCGCCTTCGTCTTGGAAATAGCGTCGATTGTAGCTCCATATAGTTTGCTGTCTGGACGAAAGTCCAGGTCGCCTGTAGATTTGTATAATTGATCTAATTCATCAAAGAGATGCATTACCTTTGAAACACTGTTTTGGTGCCGAGATCTAGCGTATGCAGATATGCATTCCGAGTATAAAGAAGTAGTTGGTTTTTCACTTTGATCTCTGTCGTAGTTTGCTTTCACACGGTTTAGGATTTCCTCCACTTTGGTTGGATCCTTTGCGTTTTTCATCAAAAGTAGATAGTCTCTTTGTTTTGCCTTTACCCCCAAACCTGCCAATCTTTGAAGAGTCGTTTGTGCACAATCAAATGATGATGGCAGTCCGCTGTTGAAAATTGTTTTCAGTATTAAACCTAACGTGTGGCTATCTGGCTTTGCAATGGTCCCACCACTTTCTTTATGCCAATACAACATGTCGTCCAATAATTCAAGGCATTGCTCCATCGATACTTGTTTCTCTTTTAAGTTTCTAGAATTCCTTGCCATCTGAGAGTAAATACCGAACAGATTATTGTACATTTTTGTTGCAGTTCCAACCCAAGAGAAGTCAATTGATCCCTGCGAATATTGATGCATCGTGTGTTTCAACAATGCCTTGGCAGACATAGTCGTGGAGGCGTATTTATTGCCCTTGTAGATAGATGGCCAGTGAAGAATTTGTGTGCAAGCCCAAGAAATGTCAGAGTAAAGTGAACCATCAATAGGGCGCCCGGCTTGTTGTACCTCCAATTCTTTCAACAATCGTTGTGCCTTCAAATGAGGCAGCTCCTCTAATTTCCCCAGCGCCGAATTGAAGTCAGGGCGAAAGTATTTCCCTCTGAGGCATTCTACATGCGCTCTAATCAAACCTTGGACGTGATCTGGCGTGGGAGCTGGAAGCAGTTTTGATTCTTTGGCTGAAGCGCCGTCCGACCGCTCTTTCATTCGGTTAAAGGTTTGTTCAGATGCTGATGCATTTGCCAACGCAGTATTGAAATCAGCCACAATTAATTGCGAAGAAATCTGGCTTGAATATGCTCCTTCGATACAACGTTGTATCTCGTCGAGAATGGTGCTGTCAGACTCGTCTTCTCCTCCAGTAATTACGAGAATCGCATCAGCATTCGATGATACGAATTGCTCCAGCGTTTCCAGCATCTGCTCAGAAGAACGTATGGATGCTGAAAGAGGTACCCTAGAGACAACCGCAATTGAATCAGAATACGCTCTAATCATACATCGCCACTTGTCCGAAGAAGATTGTACCTTTGCATCTTTTTCTTCCACTTCAGCTTCTTCTGCCATGGATTCTTCCATTTGCTCTAACACACTCAACAATTCCAAACTTAATTGCTTCTCTAATTCTACATCACTTTTACGAAATTGTCGACGCAATTGCCAATCCAATAACGTGTTTCTCACCACAGCAATTGTGTGTGAATATAATTCCACATCAGGCTTGAGAAATAGATCACCTGCAGTGTACACATTGTTCAGTAGGTTCATCATTTCCAACGCCTTTTCTCCAGGAGACGCAGCAGCAGTACCAGTAGTAGCAGCAGCAGCAGAACCGTCAGTATTGTAATGTGATGAGCAAGACTTTAAATGTGCCCTCATGACAGTCTTATAATCATCCATCGACGGCATGTAGTTCATATCCCCACCAAACTTTAGCCCATACACGTCCAATATCTCCTCACATCGATCACCACTGGACCAATGAAAGACATTACTCCACGCATTCATGACTAATTTGTGCGCACTTACTTCAAGTGATGGTGGGATCTTTTTTCCATTCTCTTGATTTGTAAGATGCATCAATAGACTTGTTGCCCTCTCCGCAGCCTCATAGGTTATGGATGTCATGAATTCCGATGGTGGATAGTACGGATTATTCGTACGAAATTCAAAGTCCATATCGGTTGAAATGCTAGATATGAATTCGTTCCATTGTTGTATTTGTGAAATAATATCACTGCCTTTTTTACTGCTGTCTAGTAATTTGGTAGTTTGTGCATCCAATTGTTGAAATTCAGTTTCTTTTGCTTCATGCCATAATTTCAATCGCGTTTTTTCGTCCTCTTGTTCGAAGTTATATGCTTCAATGTCGTCTAAGGTCTGAGAGACTGAAGCAGTAGGGGCATTATTATGTGTACTTAATTTTGGTCTGTTGCCATCTTGGCCGCCGCTCGTGCTGTTTGATTTCGTAAGCCTTGAAAATGGAGATGCATCTGATAATATCAAGGGTGTTGCATGAACGAAACGCTGGTGAGCGTTGCCTCTCCAACCGACATCAGTGGCTGCAATTGTATTGTTAGTTTGATGGCCGACGCGGCTAATGCCGCTCGCTGGCAATGATCGCTGGCGATGTGCCGCACGCAAAATAGATGCTGTACGAATCCTTGCGGCCATCATCATCTTTGAAGCCTGCCTACGCGAGCACTTCCACTTCCGCTCTATCTATCAGCGAGCTCGAAGATATTGAGTTTGTGGCATTTTTTGTGGCAAGAGACTTTATGCGGGCGAATAGATAGGGGGGAAATTGACAACATTGGGGTTTGCTTCATGCTATTGTATTGATTCCAACATAGTTCTCTTGATAAAAAGGGCTCATAGGGTCCGCCCCTCAGAGTTCCCCTCCACCTCCTCACCTCATCTCTCATGAAATTTCAAAATTCGACATTCGACATGGTACTTCGCTTCGACTGATGGTGGCAGGGTTATATTTTGTAGCGTTCTAACTGTAGCATATGAAGCATTAACATGCTGACGGCTTCCTAATAGCGGCAGCATCTATTCCCCACCCGACGAAATAATGACCACTACCAATCTGCTATCACAAATCAAGGCCTGTCTCAATAATGATGACAGCCTTCAAATCGATGAAGCGCTGCATCTGCTCCGTCAATACCATGATCTTAATGGTCCAATCCGTGACATTATGAGCGTTAGTGATGACCACGAAGTACAACTAATTTTAGACTCTTGGAGAGACATCATATATGCTTTAGAAGCTCATTTGGAAACGATTGCATATACGTGGGACAGGACGGAAGATCATCCTGAGTCTACATCAACAGCTTCAGTAGTCGATGAAATTTTACTGTGCATATCACAATTATACAAAGATATTGCGACAATATCATCCAAATATAGAGATATACTGCAGTTTAATGATGATGATGATGATGATTTCCTAAGTGACGAAGAAGCAATTGCAGAACGTCATCTCGACTGGGCCATTGCGGCAAAACGAGCTGGAATTATGAAGGAGTGTGTCAATGCACATATGAAGCGAATGAAAGAGCTTCCAGATCTAGTTCAAACAGATGCAGTTAGATTACTTGGACTGCAAAACAAAGAAGCAGATGGTAGTATTACCATCAAGGAAATTACCAAGACGGGCTTGTTTGAAACTCAACTTATAACAAGAGGTGTTGATGGATGCTCCTACATTGCAAATATACCTACTGAAAATGCAATTCAACTTGGAAAACAGACTGGCGATATATTTGCAAATGCAAACTACACCCTACAGAAATGCACTGAAATCTTACAACATGCGCTATCGAGCCATGATGATGAAAACAGTGGCAAATACAATCCGAAACGTATCTATTCCGCAAATTCCTTCTTCAATCATCGCCGAGGAGCTCTTGCAATATACGATGAGTTGAAGCACAAAGATGATATCAAGGTACTAGCATTATTATTTCTATTTGGAGTTTCATTGAAAGAATCTCAAGTGGAAGCTGCTCTTGGACACGACAATGTCCAAGTCTTGTTTGAATCAGGACTACTGACAAGAAATCCAGTCAATAAAACAATGGTGCTTGGTGAGGTAGAGATATACCCTTTGAGTACTGATACATTTGCAGGAAAAGGAAAGCATCGAAGTCGACCAGTATACATCATGACAGATTGGAGCTTGGAATCTCTTCGTTTGCCCAAGAACGCAATCATGTCAATTGGATATGACAGCCTTGAGCTAGTAGCTCTAGCAGCAGGCGTAGATGTGTTCTCTCCAACCACCACATCATCCAACAATTCACGGGTGCTAGACCTTTGCTGTGGGTGTGGAATCCAAGGTATTTTCAGTGCCAAGAGATCCAGAAGCTGGGTTGATTCTAGCATCAGCTGTGAGTTATTATCAATGGATATCAATCCGAGGGCATGTCAATTTGTTTGTGGAAATGCAGTTTTGAATGATTTAGTCTCTGAAGAAAACACAATATACTCGATTGAAGCAGACTTGTTCACCCCTTTACAATTACACCATGAGGTTGAAGCAGTGCAACCTGATAACTTCATTGGCAAGGTGGATATGATACTCTCAAATCCTCCTTTTGTCGCCGTTCCATTTGCAAACAATCCAAGATTGGATTCTGCCCTTTATGCGGCTGGAGGTGGATATGACGGCATGCATCTAGTCAGAGAGATAGTCAACAAATCATTCATGTACCTATCTGATGGAAATGGAGGCCCTCAGTTGCTTATGGTGACTGAACTTCCTAATGTCGAGACCAGTTGCGATCTGCTTCAAACCTTCTTCGATGATCCGAAAGGTATTCAGATCAATGTCGCGTATATTGAAGATGATGTTGAGCAGATGGAAGACTACGCCAAAGAAAGAGAAGAAGAGGGAGGACAGCAAGTAATAGGGAGAAATTGGAATCCAACGACAGGTTGGATCAAGAACAGGGCATTAGTTTTGATCTCGATTTCGAAAGATGTGAATTGCAGCACGACTAAGCATGGGCTGTTTTGCTTCAATGAAAAGGCAGACAACTCTGTATCATTATGTGATGCCGACGAAGAGGATCAATTTCTGACACCAAAAGGTATTAAGTTTGCACGAAGGCATCTTCAAATCATGCCTTATAAGAGTGAACATGTGGGTAAAAAGGCAAACAACAATGGTCTCCCTCAAGTAGAGCTACTAGAACACGACGCACTATTACCGTATCTCTCGACCAGCACACCATTTACGCGACATGTTAAAGAGCAGATCCAAGTAGAAGGATATGTAGTCATTCCGAACGTATTGTCTCGAGAAGAATGTGCAGGTGCGTGAACTAAGTGTATGTTGTTTGTTCCATCTTGTTGCTCTGTGTATTGGGGTACGCTCATTTTTTGATCTCTCCTTTTATACAGTGGAATTATCTCGTCTATGGGACTTTGTGGAAGCCACATCACCAGGTGTATGCAGAGATGATCCTAACACATGGTATCCAAATCCCAACAACGCAACAACAGCCCCAGAAGAAGGAGGAGCAGCCACATCAAAGCAATCTCTAGACCCGTGGCCACACTCAGGATGGGGTTTCTTGCCAGACATGTGTCAATCCTTTGGAGCTGGGTGGCTCTTTGGTGAATTACGTGAAAAGTTAGCTGATCGAGTATTCAATCCTCTATTTGAAACGTCGGAACTTCATTCAAGCAAAGAGGGCTTTACATTTCACCGACCCACGGCACCCGGTGTGGCATCTAATGGAGCTGTCCATCCTTTCCTTGATAGAGAACGGCCATGTGTTGCGGGTAGGGTGCAAACCAAAGGCAGAGGAGAACATTTTGATCAATGCGCGGCACATACTGGTTTGCAGTGCATTCAAAGCTCGACTGCATTTATTGACCAAGATTTGGAAGGAGCAGATGGATGTTTTCAGTGCTGGCCAAGAAGCCATTTAGAACATCCAAGAATGACCAAAGATATCTGGAGAGGACGGAGTGATTGGGTCCCGCTAACAGACGAAGAATTGCTGTCACTGGAGGAAAGGGGTTTGTCGGCAAAGAAGGTGCCAGTTAGTGCTGGAGATGTGATATTATGGCGCTCCGACCTTGTACACTGTGGAGTTGGCCCATCCTTGCCAAGGACTGGGTTCCGAGCTGTGAGTTATACTGCAATGATCCCTGCAGCAATGACGCCAGCACATGTGCTTACAGAAAAAATAGAGCACTACCATTCCATGCAAACGGGAGATCATCGGCCAAATGTAACCAGTCGACACTTCTCTGCTCCTAAGAAGACTGAAAAGAAACACAAGAAGTCATCTAACCAAGAGAGTGAGACTCTGGCACGGGGAAGTTATTTTTCAGACGGACCATCAGTGTTGACTCTTCGCCAGGCAGAATTGTATGGTCTCGTACCTTACAAGCGCAAGGATGACTTGAATTTAGACCAATTGCTGAAGTCTTTAGGTGTACGTGTCTCTCCTTGAATAGCATAAATATCTCATTACTTTATGTATCAAAATCTGACTGTCTCAACATTTTCGGCTATATTGCCTTCATCAATGCACGTTGTTCGACCGCAAAGCAAATCAGTGACATTATCCGTCTCTGGCTCTCCGCATGACCTCACCTTAGGCCTGCAATCGTTACATACTAATACTAAAACCCGACATCTACAGCATCTTGCCTCTTTCTCGTCACATGGCGAGAAACCATTGTCATAATCATCATGAGTTTTGCTGCAAATGATGCATTGGCCGACCGATGACACCCTACTATCACTTGCAGCTTTACTTGTTATCCCATTGCCTATAACAGGATCAGTCCGGCGTTGATCAAAGACGAAATTCTTACCACGATATAAACACGGTTTAGCATCGGCATCATCATCTGATTTTGGCTCAACTTGCTCCCCGTATGTCTCCAAATACTTTTGTATGCCACCTTTCAACTGGAAAATAGCTTTTGGCTTCTCCTTCCCTTGCCAGGCACCAGAGTTGCTATCGGATAGTGCTCGTAGATATGTTCCTGCTCGCTCACAACGAACACCTCCTGTGCAATACATAAAAACTTGCTTCCCCGCCAGAGCTTCCGCTGCTTCCTCGGTGTTCAATGCCAAAGGCAGGGACGAGAATTTTCTAGTATTCGGAAAGAGTGTTGGCAGCTGTGGCACCGCAAAGTGACCAACTCGCGTCTCATAGATGTTGCGTGTATCCAACAGAACAGCTTCTGTCTCCTCACATGATCCTTCCTCCTCTTGCTGAGCTAGCTCCAACAGTTTATTGTTCCACTCCTCAGGAGAGAGATGTTGAGCCGGTGTATTCTTCTTCCAATCTTCGATATTCACAACTTCTTTCGCAGCTGCTAGTTTGACAGCAGTGGCTTTGTTGGATGAGTCCTCTTCTCCTATGGATGCTTCTGCAAGTTTTTCCTGCATCTGCTTCTCCTTCCGCTTTTGTTTTCGCCGTTGTCGACATCTCTTCCCTTTATTCTTCCCTTGGTTCTGAGGCGTCGGTTCAATTAAGCTTACCACCTCTCGAGTAATCTTGACCTGTAGAGAATCAAAGAGTTGTTGCTCCGTTGGTATGTCGTTGCGTAGATGGCAGTATTTGATATCCAACCATTCAGCTGTTGGATCGTCGTCGTGGCTACCATTATTATCAATAACAACAACCAACAGCTGCAGCAACTCTTTCCTCAAACTTGCTTCGTACTCCCTCAGTGCATTCTCTGTCCCACTCAGCACTCCATTGATCCCCTCTTCACTGACTCGAATCCGCCCACCGAGATTGAGATTTGTACAAGTTTCTTGGTGGAAGAGTTTATGTGGTTCGAGTTGATTATTGGGCAGCCCTGCTGGTGGATAGCAGTAGTACAGTGCGATCATGTGTTTTGTGGGGATCTCCTCGGTCGTCGACATCGTATGTGTGGTGGCTTTAGTTAACTGATGGGTGGTCAATCTGCGACGCTTTTTGGCTCTCTACTCTCCGCTGACATCATGGTTGTGGTTGGCGTTTGGCGTTTGGCAGGATGAGTGGCGGTGACGATAAAATGCAAGATCTTATTATGTCTGTCTCTCACGAATCTCTTGTGATTTGAAAGGAGCAAGCAAAAGAGGAAAGAGCAGTGGGCCTGCGTGCGTGAAATGAAAGCAGGACAATGTCTCTCAAGTAGATCAGAGCCCTTCCACCTATGTGTAGCACATCACATTTTCGTTTTGTTTGATGGGATTGTTCTCTGCATTTCTCTGTCTGAAATCTACATGGAAAGAGGAAGGAAAGAAACGCAGTAACCGCACCACCTGACTTGCAACATCCTTCCTACATGTTCTCAATCATATTAATGAAACGTTCCCAGAGACGACTTATGTGTAACATATAACATTTTCATTTTGTTCCTTATTGTATAAACATAAACATTAAATGTACATCTTTTTCACTCCGTGAGCTCGTGATCATCACATAATTCCGTCACATTCTCATACAAATAAAGTGGACATCCACCCTTGCTTGATCTGTCTACTTTTGTTGGTGTCCAGCCCGGGATGGAAAACATGTAACTGACAACACGAAAGGCTGGAGGAATCGACAGTGTCCTCTTTTCTGTTGCAGCGACGCTTCCTTGCGTTGTCCTGAGGAAGTCATAGTCAGTTATATCACTAACATGACTGTAATCTTTCCTATGGGTATGTTGAAGTAGCTCGTCTTCCTGCTGCTGTTCCATTTGCTCTCTCCTTCGTGCAGCCTCTTGCAGGAGAGGCTTTACCTTTTTCAACCCTTCAGGTAGCAGATAGACAAAGACGGCTGTAGCATCTTCCAGCAAACTTAAATGTTGTGCCAGTTGTTGCTCCATCTTTCCATCAATGCTGCCGTGTACATCAGGAAAGTTCCATTCATCGAAGACACAACCCCATCGAATGCAAAGTCGCTTCTTTACCCAATCTCCATCATCAAATGACTCATACATCTTGAAAGAGTCGATCTGATTGTTTGCAGCTTCGACAAGTGCTTGATCATACTCAATGCCAACACATCGAAGACCCACCGTTTGCGATGAGGTAGAGGAGAGTGTCCGTGTATCAGATAATGTAAGAGACCACTTCCTGTTTCTAGGCGATGTCTCACTTTCTTCTTGGTTAGGTTCTTCAATCGAACTGGACGCTGTAATCGTAAGCGGTATATCTTGAATTTCTGCAATTGCTTCATTCTTTATTGGAGAAAGACGCAGCGTCGGGAAGTCATCCTTGTGGCTTTTTCTGTTGCTCGTCGTTGGAGTTGTAGGCATAGGGAGTGCATGTGGGGTCATTAATGGAGACATCATTGCTGATACTGCTGATCTCTGCGGTGTATTGAATGACCGATTAAATGCAACGGAAAGCATCTTGCTTGGTGTATCGAAGGACACGTCGTGACTCTCTTCATCTTCATCGTCAGATGCGTTGCACATCATGTGTGGGATGGGAGGCTGGGAACTGTCTAGAGACTGCCTAATCTTTTTGGTTTCATCATTGAACTTTACTTCCTTCCCTTCGTGTCCATTGTCAATAATATTATCTGACGATGCTGCGCTCTCGTGCTGTGGCTGATGAGTGGTTGTGACGACATTATTGAATATTTTCTGGTGTTGCTGCATCAAATAGTCGTCATCGTAGAACCGTTCCATGGCGGTAAACAGCAGCCGCCCATCGCCGCACCCTAGATCAAACAGCACATCGTTATCAGATAGGCCGAGTAGATCAAGTGCCTTCTCACGGGCTGTGGCATGTGTCGGATTGTATGGTGCCAATCGATTCGAAGTCCCTTGTTGTTTTTGAAGCCCAAAGGGCGTTTCTTCTTGGGACATGGTCTGGAGAGCTTCCGGCTTGTTGCCACTATTGGTAGTACTCGACATCGATTGATTTTTGTAGGGGAAGCTGCTCTTTGGTCTCATAAGGACCATAGTCGATCTATTGCTGGCGTTGTGTGATCGCCTATTCTTCTTCTTCCTCGATCTTGAAGACTTCGCCCCCTTCGCCGACTTCAAATGCGCTGCAAATGCTGTAAATGCTTCTATTTCTATTCAAACCCCCAAAAGAGAAGAGCCGCCTATCGCTCGATCGTTGGTAAATTTTCGCAGAAGTTTTGTCTGTGGTGACCGCAAACCAATGAGAGATGGCCCTTTAGTGCAAGATTTTGTTGAGTTGAACTATGGCCATTCCCAGGGGAAAGATCGCTGGAAAATTGAGTGGAAAATGGGACCAAGTGCGTACAGGATTGTCTCGCCAAATAGGCGACTAACTAGACTCCAGCCATCCAGCTGTTGTTGAAGCTGAGATCCAAGTTTTCCCATCCAGCGTGGAGCTATGCGGTACTCGACGGACAACAATTTCGCCAAATGACGAGCAACTAATACCCAATTTCTTCGGCTTTGGTGGCAAAGTTGAGGGTTATCCCCTGGTTACGCGTTGGCACTGATTGCTACAGGTGCAGAAAGAGGTAAGTATATATGTATTGACATGCAGATGCTGATTTGAGGCCTTCAGATAGTTTGGCCAAGAATACAAGAAGATTATCATGATTATTTTTAAAGGCCTTGGTCTATGAATATTTACCTGTCCTTTTGATTACCGCTCTGACACTTACATGCCACGTTGTGCAACTTCTCTCACCCAGCCCCCTCCGCCAAAGTTGTCAATGAAATGAAGTTCCATAAGTAAAAAAGTTGGACAACTAGTGATATACTCTGATATACTCCTCACCAGTATGCTAATGCTTTGGCAGGTATACTTATAACGTACACAGCCCTCTCTCTCTACTGACGGTGTTATACTGAGGAAAGCTGCTGCTATCACTATTTTTTGCACGCAGTAAACACTCACCCACGGATCCGCGTTATTATTCATTTGTATTATCATCGTCATCCTTCTCCTCAACAATGGGCGTCAAATTGTTCAAACGAAAAAAGAATAAGCAGAGTTCCGTCGGTAAGACGCTCAACACTCCGAGCAAGGTGGGAACTAATAATGAGGCGCATAC
>Ga0209652_1001399_pt1 | contig 19683 bp, 21 predicted proteins | sample SaaInl74LU_5_DNA_FD_184641 | JGI IMG/M metagenome (GOLD analysis project Ga0209652, IMG submission 184641) | Marine microbial communities from expanding oxygen minimum zones in the Saanich Inlet - ESP_74LU_5_DNA (SPAdes) (version 2) | ecosystem: Environmental > Aquatic > Marine > Intertidal zone... | reverse complement strand
GTTGCGTCCATCGTGCATGAAGAGAATCGGGGTCTTTGGGTTGATGGTCGGGGGAACCCAGACATCGACCCGGTGGTTATCAAACTCAAATCTCTGTAGCTTGCCCCCGCCGAGCCTGATGCTCATGAGCTTGCGCTCGCGAAAGAACATAAAGAGCGGGAAGGTGAAGGCAATTGCCGTGATACCCGAGAGCAGGAAGTAGATCCAAACCCGCTTCATGCCAAGCCTCCTGGCTTCGCTGATCATGAAAATTGCAACCGCTGCCCCGACGACCAAAAGGTCAACGGAGAGCACCCAGTCAACAGCCGAGCCGAACCAGGCAGCTAGGTAGTCAGCCTCCTCGAAAACCGCGAGCGCATTCAGCGTCCAGGCGGTGATCAGTCCGATGGCTGAGGTTGCGAGGTAGAGGGCGGCTTTCACTGAGTGTTTTCTGAACATTTAGGAATCTTTTCACGGATTCTGCGAATGTATTTACTTCAGACTCACTAAGGAACATCATGCGCCGCATCGGCAATCTTGTGGTGAGGCGCTCAAAGCTGATTTTGTTTGGTTTTGTGAGCCTTGTCGTCCTCTCCTCTTTCTGGGGGTTTCAGGCTTTTGGGGCTCTCAAGGGCGGTGGCTACGACAACCCAAACTCCGATTCGACTCTGGTAACCGAGCTGCTCCAGAGTGAGTTCGGTGTTGATCCGGCAGAGGTGCTCGTCCTTGTCGACCTCCCATCTGATGCCGATGAAACTGATGCAAGCGGTTTTCCGGTTCACTTTGAACTCGTGCAGGAGCTGAGCGCAGACCTATTGGACATCGAGGGTGTTGATTCGGTTCTCAACTACTACACCCTTGGTTCCCCGCCAAACCTCAAGAGCGAAGATGGCAAGCTCATCTACCTACTAGTTGATTTGGACAACAACACCGATCAGACGCCTGTGGTTGCTGAGATTGTCGATGACTACACCGGCGACTACCAGGGCGCCCAGGTTCACGTCTCAGGTTTTGGGGCCGTGACCAAGGCCATAAACGAAACCATCTATGAGGACATCATTAGGGCCGAAATAGTGGCTGTTCCAATCGTGGTGCTACTGCTTATCTTTGTTTTTGGCTCTCTTGTTGCCGCAGGCCTACCGCTTTTTGTTGGTGGGCTTGCAATTGTGGGATCGTTTTTGATCATCTGGATTGGCAGCCAGTTCACCGACGTGAGCATATTTGCCCTCAACCTCGTAACGGGTCTTGGCCTTGGCCTCGGTATTGACTACAGCCTCTTGGTCGTGAACCGCTTCCGGGAGGAGCGGGCCGCAGGCAACGATGTTGCAACTTCGGTTTCAAACACGGTCGCTTCTGCTGGTAAGACGGTGCTGTTCTCGGGCCTAACAGTGGCTCTGGTCTTGGTTTCAATGGTGTTTTTCCCGCAGTACTTCCTGCAGTCTTTTGCGCTCGCTGGAGTTGCGGTGGTTATTTTCGCAATTTTGGGCGCTGCGGTTGCGGTTCCAGCAATGCTGAACCTTTTGGGTGACAGGGTTAACAGCATCAGGCTGATAAAGCGGGATTTGGCTCCGAAAGACACCGGCGCTTGGGAAAAGATCGCGCGTTTTACGATGCGCCGGCCGCTGCCCGTTTTGTTCGTTGGTCTTCTGTTCCTGGCGTCTCTGTTTTCTCTCTCCAGCTCAGTGGTGTTTGGGCAGTCTGATGACCGGGTGCTGCCTGCTGACTCACCGGCAAGGGTCGCGAGCGATATGTTGCGAGAGCGCTTTGAGGGTAGAGAGACTTCCCCAATCGAGATATTGGTCAAGGGCACTGACGAACAGGTCAATGAGTTCATCGACGTTGTCGCGGACCAGGAAGACATCGTTCGGGTTGCGATCGTGCCAACTCAGGAGGAGTCGGACTGGGTGAGAATCAATGCCATAACCGATCTTGAGCCAAGAAGTCCGGAGGGACTGGAGCAGGTTGTGGCGCTGAGGTCTTTGGATGTTGAGGTTGATGAGTACCTCATAGGTGGTGGTGGTGCGTATTACACCGACAGCCAGCAGGGTATTGAACAGGCCTTGCCAGTGGCGGCGCTCTGGGTGTTTATCTCGACTTTCATACTCCTCTTCCTCTTCACCGGCAGCCTCGTTCTGCCGCTGAAGGCGATTGTTTTGAATGTGCTCTCGCTGGGTGCTGTCTTTGGACTTATCGGCTGGATCTTCCAAAACGGCGAGCTGCAGTGGTTGATAGGTGAATACTCCGTCACCGGCACCATCGACACCTCATCTGTGGTGATGATTGCGCTGGTGGCATTCGGCTTATCAATGGACTACGAGCTGTTTTTACTAAGCCGCATCAAGGAGCAGCACGATGCCGGCTTCAACACCGTGAACTCGGTTGCCCTCGGGCTGCAGCGCTCGGGCAGAATCATCACGGCCGCTGCGCTTATTTTGGCTGTGACATTCGGCGCATTTGCCTCGAGCGGTGTTTCGATCATGAAAATGCTGGGTCTGGGTATTGCGGTTGCTATCTTGCTGGATGCGACCCTAATCAGGGGCTTTTTGGTTCCGGCAATTATGAGGCTCTTGGGCGGCGCGAACTGGTGGGCACCAAAGTGGCTCAAGCGGCTCTATGAGAAGGCCGGGCTTTCTCACTGATAACCTCTACCCATGCTGCTCTCAGATGGTGATATTAAAAATCAAATAGAGGCTGGTCGCATTGGCCTAGAGCCACTGAACATGGAGCTCTTGCAGCCCAGCAGCATCGATGTTCGACTTGACCGCTTCTTCAGGCTTTTTGACAATCACAAGTATCCGTTCATTGATCCGCGTGAGCAGCAGGATGATCTAACGAGGTTCGTTGAGGTTGACTCAGACGAGGCCTTTATCCTGCACCCGGGAGAGTTTGTGCTCGGCTCAACCTTTGAATACGTATCTCTTCCAGACGATATAGCCGCAAGGCTGGAGGGCAAGAGCTCGCTTGGAAGACTGGGCCTTCTTACCCACTCAACCGCGGGCTTTGTTGACCCAGGTTTCCAGGGTCACGTGACTCTTGAGCTTTCTAACGTGGCAACTCTGCCCATCAAGCTCTGGCCGGGCATGAAGATAGGTCAGCTCTGTTTCTTCCAGCTCTCCTCTGCAAGTGAGAACCCCTACGGCAGCGAGAAGTATGGTTCGAGGTATCAGGGTCAGCGCGGTCCAACGGCATCGCGCAGCCACCTCAGATTTCACATCACCGACGTTGGCAACGAGCCGCTAGATAAATAGTCTCCTCGCCTCGCTGAGGTCTTTCGAGTAGACCTTCTTGAGCGCGTAATTATCTGCAGCCAGCTCACAAAGTACATCCACCTCACGCTTGAGTGCCCTTGATGCCACGACCCAGGGCATTAGTTGATAGATGAGATAGGCAAGTTTCTTGATTAGACCGTGCCTGAGTTTGACGTGGCCGTATTCGTGTCTAAGAACGGCATCGAGCTGCTTGCTCGGGAGCTCGAAGACCGCTTTGGAGAGGTAGATGGTCTTATCTCGGGTGAGCGCGAAATAGCCGGGGATCTCAAGCTCAACGATTCTGGCCCTGCGATAGTTCATGATGTAGCGGCCACCGAGGCTCTCCATGTCCCCAAGCTCCGGGGATACCTCAAACAGTGGCGCCAGCCTCTGGTTACCGACCGCTATCAATATTCCCGCTAGGCCTAAAAGCACCCATGGCGCAAAGCTTGCAATGAGAACAAAGCCGAGGTCATCTTCAGCCTGAAGGTTTTGATAGGTGGTGAAGACGGAGTAGCTGGCAAGACCAAAGGCCCCAACGGTTGCCAAGATGCTGCTAAACAGCGAGGTCAGCCAGAGGTAGATGCATAGGGTTGGAGCACCGCGAAATCTGCCCGCGAAGAACATCGGGGCTGCGATTGTTACCAGCAGCACCCACTCCAACAGGAGTATCAAGAGATAGAGGTTGTTCTCCACCTAAAGAGACTACTTGTCGAGCGCTTCCTTGAGTTCTTTGAGCTGTTTGGCCGAGAGCCCGCTGGCGAAATGGCTAAATACTGCCGCAGGATTTCCCGTTTGACCCACCAGCTCCACAAGCGCCTTGGCGGTGTGCTGCTCGCGTGTGGTTGCGGCCTGAAAGATAAAGCCCCTACCAAGGCCTGCGGCCTTGGTGACGAGGTTTTTGTCCTCAAGACGCGACAGCACAGTTAATACCGTGGTGATCTTGATGCTGTCATCACCCAAGAGCGCAAGGATTTGCTGGCTCGTTAATCCGGCTGGCCTGTCCCAGAGACAGCCAAGCACCTCTGACTCGAGCTCACCCTGCTTGCGCTTTATTGCCATGCAGTAATTCTACAGGTTGTAGAAATTAGTCGCTAATAACCTGCGGGTTGGGGCTAACTCTCCAAAGCAGCAGGATTCCGGCAACTAGAACAACCATTAGACCCAGAATTCCCCAGACCGTGGCCTCGGCGTTTGTGTAGCCAAAGGTGAGAGCCAACGAGATTGAGGCTGTCCAGAGCATTGGGCTTAGGAAGCTAACCGCACGTCCCGTGGTCATGTAGAGGCCCATTACCTCGCCATCGCGACCCTCGGGGGTGAACTTAGCGACGAAAGCCCTCGAGGCGGCCTGGGCAGGCCCAACGAAGAGCGTGAGGATTAGTCCACCGATCCAGTAGGTGATTGGTCCAAGTGATGCGAACAGGAAGACTCCAAAGCCCGCCACCGTGAGGCCAATCAGCGAGATCATGATGGTGCGCTTGCCGCCAATCTTGTCGTCGAAGAAACCACCAACCATCGCCCCAATTCCGGCGGTGATATTTGCAGCAATACCAAACAGAATCACCTCTGCCAGCTCAAAGCCAAAGGCGAGAGCTCCGAGGGCGCCACCAAATGCAAACACTCCAGAGAGACCATCTCGATAAATCGCACTCGCGATTAGGAACTTAAGGGTCTCAGGAGCCTGCCTGTATAGCGACTTGAGCTGGGCCCAGAGCTTGAAGTAGCTCTCGACGATGTTTTCTTTGACGCGGTCCGGCTTTGCTTTTACCTCTGGAACCGTGAGGAAAAGCGGAATTGAGAAGACCAGGAACCAGATTGCGCTGAAGAGGAATACCGCCCTGACATTCAACGCGTCATCTAAGGGGATGCCAAACCAGGGAGTCTCGGTCTGCACAAACCCAACCAGAGAGATAAGTAGCAGCAAGATGCCACCGATATAGCCAAGCCCCCAGGCAAAGCCCGAGACCTTTCCGATGTTGCTTGGTTTCGAAACCTGTTTGAGCATTGCGTAGTAGTTGATGAACGCTATCTCCTGAACAAAACCACCGAAGGAGAAGATGATCAGACCAATCCAGAGCATCTGCGGGTTTGGCTCAATAAAGAACAGGCTTGCCATTACTCCCGAGAGGATCAGGGTGTTTATAAATAGCCAGAACTTCCTCCGACCGGCTTCGTCGCTCCTTCGCCCGAACACCGGAGCGACAATCGCAACTGCAATACCGGCGATGGTGGCAGCTAGACCCAGTGCCCTGGACGTGTCTTCCTCGGGACCAAACGCAGCGCTTGTGATGTAGATCGGGAAGATGAAGGTGGAAAAGATAGTGGGGAAAGGCTGTTCTGCCCAGTCCCATAGTGCCCAGGCAAATGTGCCACGAGGCTTCTTAGTTTCAACAGCGTCATTGCTCATGAGGTTGAGAGTAGTCCTTTTAGAGCTCATGGTGGCCAATGAATTGGTGACGAGTCGGTGAATATCTAAAACTTGAGTGAACTTCGCTCAAGTTTTGGAATAAATACTTGACAATCGTGTTGACATAACTGAAACTTGAGTGCAGTTGGCTCAAGTTGAGTCAAAAGGTTTGAACAAAGAGGAGAAACCACAATGGGTAGAGCAGTAGGTATCGACCTAGGAACCACCAACAGCGCGGTAACCGTGCTGGAGGCTGGCGAGCCGAAGGTCATTGCAAACGCAGAAGGATTCAGGACCACCCCTTCGGTGGTCGCATTCACAAAGGATGGCAACATCCTGGTTGGCGAGACCGCCAAGCGTCAGGCGGTTACCAACGTTGACCGCACCGTTAGCTCGGTGAAGCGCCACATGGGAACCGAGTGGAAGTTCAAGGTCGACGAGAAGGAGTACACCCCACAGGAGATCTCCGCTCGCATCCTGATGAAGCTCAAGCGCGATGCTGAGACCTACCTAGGTGAGTCCGTCACCGACGCAGTCATTACGGTCCCCGCCTACTTCAACGACGCCGAGCGTCAGGCAACTAAGGAGGCCGGTGAGATTGCGGGCCTAAACGTGCTGCGTATCATCAACGAGCCAACCGCTGCAGCTCTGGCCTATGGCCTGGACAAGGGCAAGGAAGACGAGCTCATTCTGGTGTTTGACCTAGGCGGTGGAACGTTTGACGTTTCGCTATTGGAGGTCGGCAAGGACGACGAGTTCTCGACCATTCAGGTTCGTTCAACCTCCGGTGACAACCGTCTCGGCGGCGATGACTGGGACCAGCGGGTCGTTGACCACCTGGTGAAGCAGTTCAAGGAGACCTCGGGTGTAGACGTGTCTTCGGACAAGATCGCACTGCAACGCCTCAAGGAGGCTGCCGAGCAGGCAAAGAAGGAGCTGAGCCAGTCGACCTCGACCCAGATTCAGCTTCCATACCTGTCTTTGACCGAGTCGGGACCTGCAAACCTCGACGAGACCATAACTCGTGCCCAGTTTGAGTCACTGACCTCAGACCTACTTGAGCGCACCCGCAAGCCATTCGAGGACGTAATCAAGGAAGCCGGTGTAAAGGTCGGCGATATCGCTCACGTTGTCATGGTGGGTGGTTCGACCCGCATGCCAGCTGTAAACGAGCTAGTTACCAAGCTGCTTGGCGGCAAGGAGCCAAACAAGGGTGTGAACCCTGACGAGGTTGTCTCTGTTGGTGCAGCTCTGCAGGCCGGAGTCATCAAGGGTGAGCGTAAGGACGTGCTGCTTATTGACGTCACACCACTTTCCCTGGGTATTGAGACCAAGGGTGGCATCATGACCAAGCTCATCGAGCGCAACACCGCGATTCCAACTAAGCGAAGTGAGACCTTCACAACTGCTGATGACAACCAGCCATCTGTTTCGATTCAGGTCTTCCAGGGTGAGCGTGAGTTCACTCGCGACAACAAGAGCCTTGGAAACTTCGAGCTAACCGGCATTGCCCCAGCACCACGTGGCATCCCCCAGGTTGAGGTCACCTTTGACATCGACGCCAATGGAATCGTTCACGTTTCCGCAAAGGACAAGGGCACTGGCAAAGAGCAGTCAATGACTATCACCGGTGGTTCTTCGCTGAGCGAAGAGGACATCGAGCGCATGGTCAAGGACGCCGAGGAGCACGCCGCGGAGGACAAGACCCGTCGCGAAGAGGCTGAGACTCGCAACCAGGCCGAGCAGATGGCCTATTCAACCGAGAAGCTCATCAAGGACAACGATGACAAGCTCTCCGAGGAGATCAAGACTGAGGTTCAGGCAGACGTCGATGCGCTAAAGACGGCTTTGGCTGGCGAGGACATTGAGGCAGTGAAGAGCGCTCAGGAGAAGCTGACCACCAGCTCCCAGAAGCTGGGCGAGGCAATCTACGCCGCTCAGCCAGCCGAAGGGGAGCAGGCAGAGGCCTCCGATGAGGACGTTGTCGATGCCGAGGTTGTCGACGAGGAAGAGTCAAAGGATGACTCAGAGTCTGAGGACAAGAAGTAATGCCAGAAGAGAACCTTCCAGAGGAACCTGCCAAGGACCCTCAGGAGAGCGCTGAGACTGAAGAGGCTCCCGAAGAGACCGAAGAGGTCTCGGAGGAAGCTGGCGAAGAGGGCGATAAGGATGCCATCGATCGCGAGCTGGAGATCTTTCAGGACCTGCAGCGACTTCAGGCTGACTTCGTCAACTACAGAGCCAGGGTTGAAAGAGATCGGGGCGTTGAGAGGCAGCTCGCGGTTGCTGAGGCAATCAGGGCTTTCCTCCCAGCCATGGACGATCTGACCAGGGCCGAGGCTCATGGAGATCTGCAGGATGGCACGCCAATGGCCGCCATCGCGCAGAAGCTCAGGGCCGCGGGTGAGAAGTTTGGACTAAGCGCATTTGGAGAGAAGGGCGAAGCCTTTGACCCAGAGAAGCACGAGGCTCTGGTTCAGAATCCGAGTGAGGAAGTAACAGAGCCGGTGATTGCAGATGTCATTGAGCTTGGCTACATGGTTGGGGACAGGCTGCTTAGACCTGCGAAGGTTGCGGTCTCGGTTCCTGCGGATAAGTAATTAGGAGGTGTGTTAGATGGCGTCACAAGACTGGATTGAAAAGGACTTCTACAAAATCCTTGGAGTCTCCAAGGACGTCTCTGATGCAGATCTAAAGAAGGCCTACCGCAAGCTCGCGAAGGACAACCACCCCGATCTGCATCCAGGCGATGCGGCAGCGGAGGCCAGGTTTAAGGACATCTCCGAGGCCTATGACGTGCTCTCTGATGCCGAGCAGCGCAGGGAGTATGACGCAATCAGGGCCATGGGTGGCGGCGCTCGCTTCCAGGCTGGAGGCCAGGGAGCAGGCTTTGAAGATGTCTTCAGCAACCTCTTTGGAGGAGGCGGTTTTCAGGGCGGAGGATTCCCAGGCTTTGGTGGATTCGGAGGCTTTGGCCCTCAGCGGGGTCAGGATTTGAGCACCACGGCTTCGATAAATTTCATCGACTCCGTCAACGGCACCACAGTCAAGCTCAACCTCAGAAATGAGTCGGTGAGCGTGAAGGTGCCGGCAGGAATTCAGGACGGCCAGAAGCTCAAGGTCAAGGGCAAGGGCCAGCCTTCGCCCAATGGCGGCCCAGCCGGTGATCTAGTGGTGACTATCAAGGTGAAGCCGCACGCGGTCTTCACCAGAGATGGCGACAACATTAGGGTCTCGGTTCCTGTTACCTACGCCGAGGCAACTCTCGGGGCAACCATCGAGGTGCCCTTGCTGGGTGGAGATCCCGTGAAGCTGAAGGTAGCCGCAGGGACTCCAAATGGCAGAACCCTAAGAGTCAAAGGCAAGGGTGTGCAGTTTGGCTCTAGGCAGGGTGACCTGCTGGCAACGGTGGAGGTAATGGTCCCAGGACACCTTCCTGCAAAGGCCAAGAAGCTTCTGGAGCAGTTTGATGCGGAGCTACCGGACGAGAATCCTCGTCAGGATTTGATTTCTAGGGCGGGAACACTTTAGGAGGAGCCATGGAGCTAGATGAGAACACACCACTGTTTGTGATCTCGGTAGCGGCCGAGCTCTCCGGCATGCACCCGCAGACCCTCAGGCAGTATGACCGCATGGGCCTGGTCTCTCCAACGAGAACCCAGGGACGCTCCCGCCGCTACACCATGCAGGATGTGGCGAAGCTGAGAGAGGTCGCCAAGCTAAGTGCTGAGGGAGTTTCCCTCGAGGGCATTCGCAGGGTCCTCGAACTAGTAAACGAGAATGTGAGCCTCAAGTCTCGCGTTCGTGATCTCGAGCGAGAGCTCGCAGACCAACTCATGAGCCAACCCGGTAATCGGGTATTCGCAGCCGGAGATCAGGGTGTTATTCGCCTGAACCCGGGACAGAGGCCCGAGAAGTCGGGCTCAGTAGTTTTATGGAGGAGGCGCTAATGCAACAGCAACAGCCGCAAGAACAGGTAAAAGCCCTTGAGGCGTTTGGTATTGACCTGACGGCTCAGGCCAGGGCGGGCAAGCTCGACCCCGTTATCGGAAGAGATAGCGAAATTCGGCGAGTGAGCCAGGTGCTCTCCAGGAGGACAAAGAACAACCCCGTGCTCATTGGTGAGCCTGGCGTTGGTAAGACGGCAGTTGTTGAGGGCCTTGCCCAGCGCATTGTTGCCGGAGATGTCCCGGAGAGCTTGAAGGACAAGACCCTTATTAGCCTTGACCTAAGTGCGATGGTCGCGGGTTCAAAGTTCCGTGGTGAATTCGAGGAGCGACTGAAGGCTGTCTTGAAGGAGATTCAAGAGGCTGAGGGTGGCGTCATTACTTTCATCGATGAGCTTCACACTCTTGTTGGCGCAGGCGCAGCCGATGGCTCGATGGACGCCTCAAACATGCTCAAGCCAATGCTTGCTCGTGGTGAGCTAAGACTCATTGGGGCAACAACACTTGATGAGTACCGCGAACGAATTGAGAAGGACAGCGCTCTGGAGCGCAGGTTCCAGCAGGTCTATGTGGGTGAGCCCTCAGTTGAGGACACCGTTGCTATCTTGCGCGGGCTTAAAGAGCGCTATGAGGCCCATCACAAAGTCACCATTGCCGATAGCGCATTGGTGGCAGCCGCCGCACTCTCCAGCCGCTACATCACAGGCCGCCAACTTCCAGATAAGGCCATCGACCTAGTCGATGAGGCCGCATCGAGGCTGCGCATGGAGATTGACTCGGCTCCCGTGGAGATCGATGAGCTTAGGCGTCAGGTTGACAGGCTCAAGCTCGAGCAGCTTGCACTCAAGAAGGAAAAGGACGAGGCCTCTAAGCAGCGACTTGAAAAACTTCAGGAGGACCTGGCTGAAAAGCAAGAGCGACTCGATGGTCTAAATCAACGCTGGGAGTCAGAGCGCAGCGAGCTGAACAAAATTGGTGAGCTCAAGACCAAGCTAGATGCTGCCAGGGTTACTGCTGAGAAGGCTCAGCGTGAGGCAAACCTGGAGCAGGCATCCAAGCTGCTCTATGGAGAAATTCCACAACTTGAGAAGCAGCTCCAAGACGCAGAGAGCCAAGACTCTCAGCCTCGTGAGCGCATGGTTGGTGAGCAGGTCTCCGAGGACGAGATTGCGGCAGTGGTTTCGGCCTGGACCGGCATCCCGACCGGAAGGTTGCTTGCCGGAGAATCCCAGAAGCTGCTGCAGCTCGAGGCGGAGCTCGGTAAGCGACTGATTGGTCAGAAGAAAGCGGTCAAGGCTGTCAGCGATGCCGTCCGCCGATCAAAAGCTGGCATCTCAGATCCGGATCGTCCAACAGGCTCATTTATGTTCCTTGGTCCAACTGGTGTTGGAAAGACCGAGCTTGCCAAGTCTCTCGCTGAGTTTTTATTTGATGACGAGAAGTCCATGGTTCGCATCGACATGAGCGAATACGGCGAGAAACACAGCGTTAGCAGACTGATTGGAGCCCCTCCGGGATACGTCGGTTATGACGAGGGCGGTCAGCTGACCGAGGCTATTAGGCGCAGGCCGTATTCGGTGGTGCTGCTGGATGAGATTGAAAAGGCGCACCCCGAGGTCTTCGACGTGCTGCTACAGGTTCTTGATGACGGCAGGCTCACTGACGGCCAAGGTCGAACCGTTGACTTTAGAAACGTGATTCTGATTATGACCTCGAATCTAGGTTCGCAGTTCCTAATTGCAGAGGACCTAAATGACTCACAGCGGCGTGAAGCTGTGATGGAGATGGTTCGCACCTCATTCAAGCCGGAGTTTTTGAACCGACTAGACGATGTTGTTATCTTCGATGCCTTGAGCAAGGAAGAGCTTGGCTCGATTGTCGATCTGCAGGTTGAGAGATTGATGGTGAGGCTTGAGGCCAAGAGGCTAACTCTCGGAGTCACGCCGGCAGCAAGGTTGTGGCTGGCGGAGCATGGCTATGACCCCGTCTATGGGGCAAGGCCACTTAGAAGGCTGATGCAAAGAGAGATCGACGACAAACTCGCGAATCTTCTGCTGGCTGGCGAAGTTGAGGATGGCAGTTTCGTGCGGGTTGATGTCTCTGGGGACGGCCAGGCATTGCTGGTCGAAAGCGTGAGAGAAGATGCAAGCGTCTAAGGTTTCGCAAGAGCTTAGAAAGCTCGGCGATCCTCAGATGGTGCTCACCCAGCAGTGGTTTTTCAAGACCGGTCCTGGAGAGTATGGCGAGGGGGATGAGTTTCTTGGGCTCAGAGTCCCCCAGACGCGCTCGGTTGCAAAGCAGTTCAAGGCACTTCCGCTGGAGGAAATCAGAAAGCTTGCCATGGGCAGCTTCCATGAGGAACGGTTTTGCGCACTGGCAATTCTTGTTGGCAGATACAAATCAGCTAGGTCCGAGGAGGAAAAGGACCAGCTCTTTGATTTCTACCTTGAACTACTTGATGCGGGAAGGGTAAATAACTGGGACCTGGTTGACTGCTCAGCGCCCTACCTCGGGGCTCACCTCGTTGGCAAGGAGGATGTAGTCGCTTATTTAGTTGCGCTCGCTGACACCGGCGACCTTTGGAAGCAGCGAGTAGCCATCATGTTCAACTACGCGCTCCAGCGGCACTACGAGCTCGAGCCGACGTTCGCGATTGTTGAACATCTAATGGGGCATGAGCATGACCTGATTCACAAGGCCTGCGGCTGGATGCTAAGAGAGGCCGGCAAGAAGGACCTAGCTGCGCTCAGGCGCTTTCTGGATGCTCACGCCGCAACAATGCCCAGAACAATGCTGAGGTACTCGATTGAGAAGATGAGCCGGGAAGAGCGCGATCACTGGCTCAGCCAGAAATCGAAGCTATAACCGGCACGTGATCGCTTGGCCCCTCGCCCTTGCGCTCGTCTCTTTCGATACTCCCGGCTGTGATTCTTTCGGTTAGCTCGGGGGAGCTGAGAATGAAGTCGATTCGCATGCCTTCATTTCTTGGGAACCTGAGGTCTTTGTAGTCCCAATAGGTATAGCCCTCGGGGACAAACTTGCGGTGCAGGTCGGTGAAGCCAATCTGCTCAAAGACATCGAACACATCGCGCTCCGGTTGAGAGACGTGGGTGTCAAAGAACCCGACGTTGAAGACATCGGAATCAAGGGGTGCGATGTTGAAATCACCCACCAGTGCAATCTGGCTCGACGGGTCTTCCTCCAGCTCCTCGGCAACGTGAGATCCGAGGCGCTCTAAAAACTCAAGCTTGTAGTCCATGTGCGGGTCATCAAGACCCCTGCCGTGCGGGACATAGAGGCTCCAGATCCTGATATCGCCAAATGTCGCACCCAGCGCCCTCGCCTCGAGAGAGTCCTTGAAATGCGGCTGCTGCGGAAAGGAAGTCTCGATGTCTGTTGGCTCTAGGTCTTTTTTATAGGCAAAGGCGACACCGTTCCACTGGTTTAGGCCGTGGGCAATCACCTCGTAGCCAATGGCTTCAAAGTCTGCGTAGGGGAACTGCTCGGGCTTGCACTTGATTTCCTGCATTGCCAGCACGTCTACTTGGGTGCGCTCCAAGAACTGAGTCACTCGCTGAGCCCTAGCTCTGACCGAGTTGACGTTCCAGGTAGCAATTTCCACTCCTAAACTCTAACTATGAGTGGTAGCTCCCAAGACAAGACCCAGCTCGCCAAATTGGTTGCCCAGTTGGCGGTGGTGCATGGAAAGGTGACCCTTTCCTCTGGCATTGAGGCTGACTACTACGTCGACCTGCGAAGAGCCACCCTGCATCACGAGGCTGCGGTTTTGGTGGGCAAGGTGATGCTTGATCTCTTTGCTGAGGCGGGCCTAAAGCCCGATGCAGTTGGTGGCTTGACCATGGGCGCGGACCCGGTGGCGAGTGCGATGCTTCATCAGGCCAGCGCCAGAGGCTCGCAGCTGGACGCTTTTGTGGTTCGAAAGGAAGCGAAGAAGCACGGCATGGCTCGCCAGGTCGAGGGGCCTGAGATTCAGGGTCGTAAAGTCGTGATTCTTGAGGACACTTCCACGACCGGAGGCTCCCCTTTGACAGCCGCAAAGGCTGCCGAGGAGGCAGGGGCCGAGGTGCTTGCTGTTGCCACTGTCGTAGATCGTGATACGGGTGCTCGGGCGGCTATAGAATCAGCTGGCTATGCGTATTACTCGGCACTCTCGCTGAGTGATTTAGGTCTTTAGATAAGAGGGTTTAGGTGCAGCGAACTTTCGCGCCTTTCATTCTCACCCAGTTTGCATCCATCACTAGCGTGATCTCTGGGTCGATGGTGTTTATCGCCATACCCTGGATAGCACTTGAGCTTGTGGGCTCGGCCGCAACCGCGGGTTTGGTTGTGGCAATCACAGGAATTCCAGGTCTAATCTTTGCCCCGCTGGTGGGGTCAGTAATTGACCGCTTTGGTCGCAAGCGGACCGCGGTCTGGGTAGAGTTCCTCACCGCCTTTACAGCACTCTTGATTCCCCTTGTTGACTGGGCCATCGGGCTAACCATTCCGCTTTTGATTGCCATTGGAATTGCTCGCGGAGTGGTTGCGCCAGGCGGCGGCACAGCGAGGAAGTCGCTGGTTCCGGATGTGGCGGAGCCGGCCAGGATGACCTTGGATAGAGCCAACTCGATCCATGAGGCTATTTTCGCTGCGGGTTTTGCAATTGGGCCGGCGCTCGCAACCTTCTTTATTGCGCTTATCGGCTCAACCAACACGTTTTATGTCGTGGCCCTGATGGGCTTCCTCTCGGCCCTTTTTGCAATGCTGATTTTTGTCACCGAGAAGCACGAGGCAAATGATGAGAGCGAGAAGGAGCCGTTCTTTATCTATGCGCTTCAGGGCTTCAAGATTCTCTTTTCTAATCCGGCCGTGTTTGTGATGATGGCGGCAATTATGACCCTTGCGGTTATTTACCTTCCAACAGAGATGGTGGTGCTTCCTGCCCACTTCACCGCCCTGGGTGACCCTGAGGGTCTGGGCCTAGTTATCTCGGCGGGAGCCGGGGCATCTGTCATCGGGGCCCTTGGCTTTGAGAAGCTGCACAAGCGCTTTAGCTATGCCGCAATTTTGAGGATGGCAATTTTGGGCATTGGCATTTCGATGTTCCCACTGAGTTTCTTGCCACCGGTTCCCCTGATGGTGTTTTTCTTTTTCTTCCTAGGTCTTGCCTGGGGCCCGCTGCTACCGCTTTTGAACACCGTTATTCAAAAGAAGATCCCCGCAAACAAGCGAGGCAGGGTGTTCGCGCTTGAGATGACAATTTGGCATGCGGGGCCACTTATTTCGATGTATGCGGTTGGCTCTGCGGTTGATGCCGTAGGTGTGGGCCCGGTATACCTATTCCTCGCTGCCGGGGTATTTGCGGCCGCACTCTTGGTCTCTTTCAACCGCTACATCAAGCAGCTAAACACCTAGTTCTCCACAATCCACGCCCAGGGTGTTGATGGCCCTGCGAACTGCAGTAATACTCGAGCGATGAACTTGATGCTAAAGAATGAATCAGATAATCTGATTTCTATGAAGAAGATCATGACTGCCACAGAAGTTGCTCGCAACTTCAGTGAGGTTTTGGATGCTGTTGCAAATGGTGAAGAGATCACCATTACCCGGGGTAACAAACCGATTGCCGTCATGGGAAGCGTGAAAGAAGAGATCCCGAACTCAGTGTTATTGGCGGCAGCCTTGAAGGAGCACTTTGAGAAATACAAAGATGTTCCAGTCGATGACTCATTCGATGCAGTCGAGTACATAAGGCAAATGCGCGATCAAGATCTAGTTCGTGACCAAGAGCGCTGGGAGCTCCTAGAGGCGCTTTGGGATGAGCCTTCTCCGAAAGAGCGTGACTAGTGGAGCGCCTGGTTTTGGACACTTCCGTTTGGATAGGTATCGAGCGCGGCAGGTTGGATATAGGCGAGGCCGTTGGTCGTAACAAGAAGCTGATTCTTCCGGCCATTGTTGCCGGAGAACTGAAGCAAGCTCTCTTCACCTCATCAAGGACAGAGTCCAAAATGCAGAAGTCTCTCGATTTCTTTGCACTGGTTGAATCTCTAACCGAGTTTGCGCCCATCGATCAGCGGGTGGCAGACCGGTATGCAGAGATAAAACACTTCAGCATGGCTAGTGGAAAACCTCGGGGCACTGCCGATCTATTGGTAGCCGCAACGGCTATTGAGCACAAAGCAAAGCTCTACTCGATAGATCAAAGAGCAGACTTTGGGTCACTGCCAAACCTTCTACTTCACTCATAGAAGCCTAGGCTTGAGCGGATGAGCGAAGAGATCCAAGAACCGATTGCGGTTCCAACCTGGGGTGTTGGTCCATTCGAGGGTGATCCCACTTCACACCCCGACTTCGCAAGGTTTGATCCTGAGCTTTTGGCAAGTGGCGACACAAGAAACGTCGTAGATCGCTATCGCTACTGGAAGATGGAAGAAATCGTTAGAGAACTCGATGGCAGACGGCACCCCTTCCACGTCGCAATAGAGAACTGGCAGCACGATCTAAACATCGGCTCAATAGTGAGAAATGCCAATGCTTTTTTGGCCAAAGAAGTTCACATCGTCGGCAACAAGCGCTGGAACCGCAGAGGCGCGATGGTCACCGACCGCTATCAGCACGTCACCCACCACCCGACCATCGAAGAGCTGATCGAGTGGGCAAGTAGCGCGGGGCCAAATGGTGGGAAGCTGCCGATAGTTGCAATTGATAACGTGCCTGGCTGTCAGCAACTTGAGAAGTATGAGCTTCCAAAGGAGTGCTTGCTGCTTTTTGGGCAGGAGGGCCCTGGACTCTCGCAGGCTGCACTCGATGCCTCGGATGTTGCGCTGGAAATTAGCCAGTTTGGCTCGACAAGATCCATTAATGCCTCTGCGGCTGCCGCAATAACTATGCACACTTGGGTGATGCAGCACGTTTTTAGTTAGACTTTGTTAGGGCTGAAGCCTCAAGTCCCCCATTTTTGAAAGGGGTTAAGCCATGCCAGCAGTAGTCCTAGTCGGAGCCCAGTGGGGCGACGAGGGAAAGGGCAAGGCGACAGACCTACTCGGTGATCGCGTTGATTACGTTGTCCGCTATCAGGGTGGTAACAACGCAGGCCACACCGTTGTCATTGGTGACAAAAAGTTTGCTCTCCACCTTCTTCCCTCAGGCATCCTGACCCCAGGCTGCATCCCGGTTATCGGAAACGGGGTGGTTGTGGACCTCGAGGTGCTCTTTAGGGAGATTGACGGACTCAACGAAAAAGGTGTCGACACCTCAAAGCTTCTAATCTCAGCAAACGCCCATATCATCACCCCGTATCACGTGACGGTGGACAAGGTTTCAGAGCGCTTCTTGGGTAAGCGAGCTATCGGCACCACCGGTCGCGGCATCGGCCCCACCTACGGCGACAAGATAGGTCGTCTCGGAATTAGGGTCCAAGACCTCTTCGACGAGAGCATCCTGACCCAGAAGGTTGAGGGGGCTCTTCACCAAAAGAACGAGCTGCTTGTGAAGGTTTATAACCGAGCGGCAGTCAAAACCTCTGATGTCGTTGAGCACTTGCTTTCTTTCGCAGAGCGCCTAAGGCCAATGGTTGCGGACACCTCGTTGGTTTTGAATAAGGCACTGGATGAGGGTAAGACGGTGTTGCTCGAGGGCGGCCAGGGGACTCTCTTGGATGTTGATCACGGCACTTACCCATTTGTTACCTCATCCAGCCCAATTTCCGGAGGAGCCACCACGGGAAGTGGCATTGGGCCAACCAAGATCTCTGGCGTCATTGGAATCCTTAAGGCCTACACCACAAGGGTTGGTGCTGGTCCCTTCCCAACCGAGCTCTTCGATGAGTGGGGCGAGTATCTGCGCAAGCAGGGTGGCGAGGTCGGAACCACCACCGGACGCGAGCGTCGCTGCGGCTGGTTCGATGCTCCGATTGCGCGCTATGCCACAAGAATCAATGGCCTGACAGATATCTTCCTCACAAAGTTGGATGTTCTCAGTGGCATCAAGGAGATTCCTGTGTGTGTTGCCTATGAGGTTGACGGCAAGCGGGTTGATGAGGTGCCGGTATCACAGACTGACTTCCACCACGCTAAGCCCATATATGAAATGTTCCCGGGTTGGGAGGAGGACATTACCTCGGTAAAGAGCTTCGAGGAGCTGCCTCAGAACGCCCAGGACTATGTTCTTGCGCTTGAAAAAATGAGCGGGACGAGAATTTCCGCAATCGGTGTTGGACCGGATAGAAATGCAACCCTTGTCCGACACGAGATGCTCTAAGAGCACGATCGTCTAACTCTCGTCAGGGAGACTTACCAGATGAGCGACACCAGGCCAGAAGAACTTGAGGGCATCCCCTATCCGGATGAAGCCTTCAATACCTGGGGTGCTGCTGCAGTCGGTGTTGACCCTCTCGCGGCCAGCTTCACCTCTCTTCCCTATCAGCCGGTCAGGCCCCACGTTCCCTTCTATCGCTTTGTTGCGTATCCGGACATCCTGGATTTGCGCAAGGCGGGCTATGAGATGGACAGGTTCATCCCGCTATTTGATCGCCTGGAGGACATTCGCTATCGCGAGGCGTTGCAACTGAGCGACATGCTTCACCACCCAAACCCGATGCTGCCCTGGAATCCAAGGCGTGCACGAGAGCTGGAAATGGACGTCAGAAGTCAGCTTCACGAGCATGGCCTTGGCGACCTCCCAACACTGCTTAGAAGGTTTCTGGGCAAAGCGTTTCCGGGGGACACCATCAGCTATCTCAGCATCGATCTGGTGAATGTGTTCTTTTGGGCAGCAATCGCTGAGCTCGCAGATGATCTTGCATGGAAGGCTCCAAACCTGTCTTGGCAGGCTGAGTATTTGAGATTTCCGCTCAGGGCAATCGGCTAGCGACCGCGGCTGTCTCAATAGACTCGAAATGTTGGATAGGAGTCAATTTGAATTCAGTTCGTGAAGCCCTTGGCAAGCTCTTTCATCGGGTCGAGTTTCTCTACATGGTCCTGGGATTTGCCTACTTAGGCATTTATGCAGTTCAGGTTCTAGTCGAGCCACCTGCCGACATCTACGCATCGCTCGACCTAGTGTCCGAAGTAATCTTCTGGGTGTTCGCGGTTGACGTGGTTTTGCGTTTGATTCACGCAGGCGGAGACCTGCTCACCTGGAAAGGCGCAGGGTCCTTTCTTAAGGAGAACTGGCTGGCACTATTGGCCCTCTTGCTACCCGCTTTTAGAAGCTTGAGGGTACTGAGGGTGATTGTTGTCCTCAGGGGTTTGGAGCCTTATCTGAAAACTCGCTCCTCGCGAGTTGGAATGATTGTTGGCGTCACATTCCCTCTGATCCTCTTCACTGCAGCCCTTTCCGTCTTGGAAGCAGAGCGCTACGCAGACGGTTCAAACATCCAGTCTTTTGGCGATGCGATCTGGTGGTCAATTGCTTCGGTTACCACCGTTGGCTACGGCGATAAGTTTCCGGTCACTGCCGATGGCCGGGTAATCGCAACCTTTTTGATGGTTATTGGCATCGGGCTCTTCTCTGCCCTCACTGCCTTGTTGGCCGCCTGGGTTATGGGCGATCGCAAGAAAGAGGAAAAGAGCTAGGCTGAAACCATGAGTGAATGGACAGTAAAAGTACCGGGCAACGAGCACAAACTAACTACCGAGGAGCTCAAGCTCTGGGCCGAAGGCGGCAAGGTAAGTGGCGACACAATCGTTGTCGACTCTCGTGGTGAGCACTGGACCGCAAAGCAGATCCCTGGAGTCTTTTCTAACAGAGACTGGCTAGTTGCTCTTGTGTTGTCTGTGATAGTCGGAACACTCGGGGTTGATCGTTTTTATCTCGGCAAAATCGGCACTGGAATCTTGAAGCTACTCACATTTGGTGCTCTGGGTGTCTGGACAATAATTGACATCATTTTGATTGCCATCAAAAAGCTTGACGACAAAGAGGGTATGAAGCTCGCCTAGCAGTAGGGGATAAGTAGCTTCTGCAGAGCGGGTAGATCGGGCCTAGCCCAGTCAAGTTTGCTGAGCTCACTCTCTGGAACCCACCTCAGTTCGCTGTGGTCGGTGGAAGTGGTTGGCTTTTCACCAGTCAGTTCTGCGGCGAAGCAGACTAGGTCAATCTC
>Ga0209652_1001393_pt1 | contig 19711 bp, 7 predicted proteins | sample SaaInl74LU_5_DNA_FD_184641 | JGI IMG/M metagenome (GOLD analysis project Ga0209652, IMG submission 184641) | Marine microbial communities from expanding oxygen minimum zones in the Saanich Inlet - ESP_74LU_5_DNA (SPAdes) (version 2) | ecosystem: Environmental > Aquatic > Marine > Intertidal zone ... | reverse complement strand
TTCTATCGATCAGACAGACAAAAAGCCCACATCCAGCAGTTCTGTATCACCACTCAGCTACTTCTTTACCAAGGCAAATGCATCTCCGGATCTATTCGCTCTAGCATCTACATCCATCACTCTTGCGTCTGGACGATTTCACAGACTGTTTTCGTCGGAAGCCGACGGTTTGTCCTGCAACAGGTTAATGAATGGACTAATTGGCTATGGTGGCCCTACTCTTATAATCATTCGTAGCAAGGACATCAAAGGGAAGTGCGGAGCTGGAGTGTTCGGTGCATTCACATACTCTCCTTGGGACAAGGAAAGTGGTGAATTCTATGGTAATAGCGACTCCTTTTTGTTCCGATTGGGGCCTGACCCAATGGGAGTGTATCGCCCCAAAGGTGAAAAATCAAACTTCATGTTCTTTAATCCGGAAGCAAGATCCAAGGGATACGATCAGCTAGCTTGGGGCATAGGTTTTGGAGGTACAGCACAAGAGCCTAGATTGTACATTGATGAAATTCTTGACGGGTCAACTGCAAAAGACAAAGATCTTACATTTGAGAATGGACCACTTTTGTCAAATAAAGATGAATCTAATTCCTACTGCGGCTTCGAGGTGGAAGCTATTGAAGCCTTCGGTGTAGGGTCATCTCAAGTCATTGAGGATGCCATGAATGCACGAGTTGAGCATAGGAAAGAGGCCCAGAAGAGGATTCGGAATGCAATGAAGGGTGCCAAGGCAGCATTTTTGGAAGATATGCAGTCAGGATTGGTAGGGGCGAAAGTATTCAAGCATCGTGATGAGATGCGTGGGAGAGATGGAGGATGTGATATGGAGAAGGAGGGTTAAACATCATGTGTAGAATAAACTGTACATATTAAATTACTTCCATTATTTAGCGGAGTGCATTAATTGCTACCGCAACAGTAATAAATAAAGTTGACAAGTGTCGAGAATGATGGGCAGAGTTCTGAGCATCTTTGAATGCAAGCATCTCAGAAACTCTTAATGTACTGGCATCTGATCCATACTCATTATACTTGCTTGTCGATTTTGAACTTTTACTACCTGATGAGCTCTTGCTGCTCTTGCTACCCTTGCTAGATTTCGATCCAGATCCACCACTTCCAGAGCTATAAGAAGACTCGACAATTTCTGTAAAGCCGTAGCAGGAACAACCTGGACAGCAGTCCGCATCAGGCACTGGGATTGGCATGTCGCCCGCCTGCTTGGTTCGGATCGTCGGATTTGTGGTGGGTTGGGGAGTTGGTCCAGGTGTTTCCTCTGTCTCTACAAGAGGAGTCGTCGGAAGTGGAGTTGGCTCTTTTGTTGGAGATTTCGAAGGAGCATCTACCGGTGCGTCGGTTGGCTCTTTTGTGGGAGATGATGTCGTAGGACTTTCAGTGGGCTGGGAAGTAGGTCCAGGTGTTTGCACTACCTCCACAAGTGCAGTCGTCGGAAGTGGCGTTGGCTCTTTTGTTGGAGATTTCGACGGAGCATCTGTCGGTACATCGGTTGGTGACTTTGTCGTAGGAGATGTTGATGGAGCTTTTGATGGAGATGTTGATGGTGCTTTTGTTGGAACCGTAGATGTCGTTGGAGATGCTGATGGTGCTTTAGATGCAGCTGGAACGTATGTGGGTGAGCACGGGTCGTCTAATTCGACAGAGCCTTCAAAGCTGTATTGTAGACATGGATCACTCATCATGTGAATGACAGTTTCATCCTGAAGTGCACGGCCAGCCTTATCATCTGGATCAGCAATGTCGACACCAAGCAATGCTTCGTGGAGTTGACGCCTGCGAAGTCTAGACGCTGACAATTGTTTTCTTGCCGATGCTGCCATCACAAGCGACATGAGGGGAATGATGGTTGTGGTTGATTTCATGATGTAGTTAAAGAAGAATGATCAAGACTGTAGAGTTTCGGATTATGAGCTTCTAGATTATGCACAGTATGCATAAACAACTTTATGCAAAACGACTTGTGTGTAGACGTTCAGGTTGGTGCGATTAGATCCGATCATTGGCTTTTTCGACAACTCCGGCTGCTCTCCGGCCGCTTGTGGGTTTGAGCTCATTCTTGCCTGTCTCGCGAGCCGCATAAAAGTACCAAATTCCTACGTTCTCTAACGTCTTGTTGGACATTGTTTGTGACAGGCTTTTTAGGTGAGCAAGCAGGTCACATGTCACAAAAATGAATCTTGAGAATCTTGCCTCTTTGTGGCTAATTTAGACACCACCATGTCGAATGTGGTGAGTCAGCAGTTTGGGCGGGAAGCAGGTTGTCTTTTCTGTCATTGGCATTTTGCACTTTGCTACCTTCTTGTGCATTGACCACTCTCACTTCATTCTCATACAATATCTAAGTGATAAAGAGGCCACCATGATCGGCATACGGGGAGGAGGCGCAGCTGCCTCTACCAGCAGAGCTTCACTCCGCCACAATCGCCTATCTTCCAGAGGTGGAGTTGCCCTACGCAGCAGAGCTCCACATACACATCAAACACCGATCAATCACCACAATGCATTTAACACCCCCAACTACCGTAAATCATTCTCCTCCCTTGCGAGGGGAGTAACGGCTGGCAAAAATTCTTCATTGGTGATTGCATCCATCACTGGCTGTGTTACCGGTGCCACTGTGGCTGCAGGGATATATAAAATGCCCATGGCGCAAATGGAGGCACCTAAGAAAGATGATGATAAACAAATGGATGCGGAGACACAAAGTGTGTTGGATGACGTTATGGAATTCCTTGGGTTGAAGTCCTCCAAAAAGGAAGAGGAATCATCTTCTGAGTCTGATGAAGAATCTGCCGAGGAGGGAGCTGAGCAAGTGGAGGATGACGAGGCAAACACTAGCTGTGGACCGGGCAAACGAGTGAAGGTCCCACTCGACCCTGAACTCGTCGAATCACTCCCTACCCTCCCCTTATCCGAGGTTTCCAAACCTACCGGCGAAAACAAGGGCAAGATGCTCGTGTCCCATGAGGGAATTATTTATGATGTTACCGAATTTGTCAATCATCATCCGGGCGGAAAGGATTTACTCCTCACTGCAAACGGATTGGATCTTGGACACTTTTTTGATAATTACACTGTGCATGGAAATTCCGAGAAGGCAGCGGGATGGTTGCAATCCATGGCTGTTGCCAAATTGTCTCCTGAGGATGCCAAGGCGGCTAGAGAGCGTACTACTGCTGTTGTGCATGTGGAGCAGCGTCATGTGTGGTTGAATAAGGCACGTAGGAGGATTGTGTTCATTGCTGCGACATTACCCATGTGGATGACGGTTAGGGGATGTGTCCGCTTCGTTGGGTGGTTCATTCCTTCTTTGGGACGGGTATTGGCACGATTGGTTCCAGTATCGGTGCCAGGACTATCTGTTGGTGCTGAACCATTGAAAATAGAGGAGGATGCAAAGGCGGAGGAAGACAAAGCTCCCACCGTGGCAGTTATTGGTGGGGGAATCGCTGGGTGTGGTACCGCATGGTCATTGCGTCAATCAGGATTCAAGGTGACTTTATTCGAGGCTCGTCAAAAAATCTCTGGAAATGCACGAACTTTTGATTGGGATTTCAGTCCCTTCCGTTCTGCAGAGGATGAACAGACAGTGAAGAGTTGTTGCTCTGTCACTGCCTGGCCTCCATTATTTTACAAGAATTATACATGTCTTTTGAACAAGTTGAACATTGAGACGGTTCATCAGCCACTATCGTGGTTTTTGAATAGTAAGGTTCCTGGTGCGACGGGGACACTTTGGGCTGCTGATCCGACCCCGTACGATGGGTCGTTGAGGAATGTGCTGAAGAAAGACTTTGCAGTTTATGAGAAGGTTGTCAGGTTCAGTGATAGAATGTGCAATCTCTTGACATTCCGTTGGGCTCCCTGGAGGTGGAATGACACACCCAGCATGTATGATTCTCATACTGGACTTGGCCTGTTGAATCCAATGAATGTTGTGCCCCTGTATTCACTCTTTAGACTCATGGGAGGATCTGAGTTGTGGTGGCAGACGGTATTTACACCTCATTACACTGCATCGTTCTTGGTTGATGAGTTGAGACCTTTTCCAGCAGTATTTGGACCTTTGATTGAGGCTCAAATTCCTTTGCTTCCCAACAAGGACAATGCTCAATCCTTCAAGTCTGATCGTAATGATAATGATTGCAATATTACTACTTGCCAAACATGGAAGGATGCAGGCAAGGGTATCAGGGAGGTGTTTGACAAACTCGTCCAAGATATTGATCTACGCGAGGACACACGCATCCGCGAGGTAGAAGTACTACCGAATGGAAAGAAAAGAGTTCATGATGAATTCGACAATTACATCGATGTTGACCGTGTTGTCTTTGCTTGTCCTGCCAACGCTGTCGGTAACATTTACAAACGTGCTGGGTGGTTGGCCAATACCATCTTTTCGACGTTGGTGTATGCTGATGATCACCATCCTGACTCGGGTCACATGCATGCCGTGTTACACTCGGATGGGACTGTTATTGAAGAACAGTATCGCGAAGATTGCTTGAGGCGTGCTTCCAACTACGTGGAAGTCACAGAGAAGCCTGATGGCAGCATTAACATCGAGAATCAGTACAATTTTGGTGTTCAAACTCCTGGTCCTGGTGTCTACGACCTCCCATTGGACAAGAAGCCGGTAATGCTTATCTCCCACGCTCTTGGAGAGGGCAAGTCGATCGATGAGAACAAGATTGTTGGTACAGCCAATCATGCACGTGCCCATCCGCTTTACTCTGGATGGAATGTCATGGCTATGCTATCACTTCGTTTGGTCCAGGGGAAGAATGGTATTTACTACTGTTCGAATTGGACAACTCCAGGAAATTGCCATGACATGTCCTTCCTATCTGGATTGGTTTGTGCTCATGCCATTGGAGCGAAGTATCCCTTCGAACAAAATGTGGAGGCGAAGAAGGACTTTGGCAGGATGAGAGATTTAATGGGATTTTAATATAATGAACATCCTTTGTATACAGTATATACATATATGATTTTACTACCTCATTTATTTACTGCTGTATTGCGTTTAGGGAAAGATTGACTTTAACAAGACCACGGTACCATACCCTTCGCGGAGCACGACTCAGGATACCATGTGAGAAGAACTGGCCTTCCATGTCAACGGTGTGGAACAAGGAACTGAACAAATGAAATCTCCACGCTCACTTGAATCATTTTAGAATAATAATTAAACAATTAGTACAAATACTGTCCGAAGTATCCAGCCAAATCGGGAGTTGATATGGAATTCTTCACCCCTTTGACGTCTTCATGAGCTCCAAGGCGACTGAGGTATTGAATCTTCTTCAAACCAACACTTGGGCAGCGATCATTCTTAAACTTGACCTCTTCACCATCATTGGTAGATAACTCCATACACATTAGCTCAAAGCGGAGAGATATTCTAATTCGTGCAAACCATGTGATGCCATCTTTTCCTGCTCTGAGAGGAACCCATTCTTCGATTTGCCCACCGCTACCCAAGGATTCGAGATTGATATCTGCACCACCTAACTCAGCATCACTCATGAATTTCTTTTCGTATGCGGTTAATTGCAGACAGGTAGGCGCCCCCCTGAAGAGGGATTCTCTATCTGCATCAAAACTCTTTCCCTCACAGTTGACAAACTCAGGCAAAGGAAATCGAAATCGCACCAAGCTACCCCATGATGCAGGTGCGTTGAGGCCAGAGCTCTTGGAAATCTTTCGTGGTTGAGTACAAGCACTATCCAGTGACCGGGCTTTGTGGTTGAGAGGAGCAGAAGAGCCCTGTCGCTTCAAACGCAGCAGCGCATAAGCTGTAAGAGAAGACGAGCCGCTTGGAGATGTGACGTTCTTCAAATCCAGAAGTTCGACTTGCAAGAGTGCCAAGAAACGTTGAGGCAAGTTTAGACGTCGGAACAATGAATTTCCGTACAAGTGTTGCCTGATGCTGTTTTCGTAAGGAGACGACTCTAATAGAAATCCTCCCTTCATCAGCAAATCTCCCCCGGCATCACGCTCCCATGGCGGATGTGCCGAGCATAGTGCTTTTGTCAAAGTTATACCTCCCTTCAACGTGCTCCATAAGCCTAATAAGTGAAGACCTCCAGTAGAACGGACAATCTTTTCACATGATCCAGCTATCTGGCCAACACTCATCGTTTGATAACGTGCACGACCGAGCGCAGCATTTGCAGTTTCACCTGCTTTGGATTCAAGTGCCTCTACCTCCCATGGATCGACAAACCTATACCGAGATTCAGTGGCTGGATGAGTTGCAGCATAACTCTTTGGAATAGAGAGATCAGCCGAAGTTATTGGCTCAATAATTCGCATCAATTCCATCATCTTGAGCTTCTTCTCGGCATCGGCTTGATCCCTTGCTGCTCCATTTGATATCATCCACTTCACAGCATCACTCCTTCCAAACAAAACGACGATAACACTATTGCCAGCTTCTCCTACTCTCAAAGTGCGGAACTCTACACCCGAGCCTGCTTGAATCATGCGACGTATCAATGAATCTCCGCCAGTGATGAAACATGTGTGTTCAATCGTTTCGTCCAATTCTTCGACGGCAGACGATAGGGACACTGCTGAAGGAGTCCGATCGACATCACACATTGAAGGTGCGATTTCGTCAATGATGTCAATTTCCTTCGATCGCACCCAATTAAGGAGCGGCCGGACCATGCGACACGCAACACCGATGACTTCTTCTTCGTCTATCTCCAGCGACCCTTCTGAGATACTCCCATCAAAATCGTCACTCAAAGTTTCATCGATACCTGCCTTAGGCATAGCAGTAGCACTCTCGTCTTCGTCCACAGCGGCAGCAAGTGCACACAATTGTTTTCTCAGTTCAGTCAGAAATATTAACTGGGCGAACAAGCCAAAACATCTCTCCAAAGATACGTCACTGGGATCTCTGTCACGTATGCAGTCATCAATGTCAGTAACTTTGATTTTTTTGCTTGAACCTTGTAATTGAAAGAAGTCACTTCTCGAGTGTAAAGCCATTTTGCGGAACAAAAACGAATTGGGCGACGGCAGCGTTCCTCTTTCCTTGATGACTCCTTTTATTGGAGGGTCGTTAAATCTCAGTGCAAATGGAAGGGATTCCGAAACTGCATGCAACAGCTTGACCAAAGTAACAAATGGACCGAAAGAACCACATCTAAATCCAGAATCTGTCAATCGCACAATGGCATGCTGTACGACATCGTCGCGTTTCACAATCTTTCTTGCAGTTTGTGAAGATTCGCTTTCGGAAGGTTGCTTAGATTTGTCGATCGCTCCAGCTTCGTCATAATTAGCCGCCGGCGTCGGTTCCGTGGGAACAAGATTTGTTCTGAAACTTAGAGTGAAGACACCTGGATCCTGAGTATGTGGACGAATCAAAAATTGACCGGGCTTTCCGTCACGTAGCATTTCAGTTGCCTCATCACGGCGGCAATCAACAAGGAATTCCCATCCCCCACTGCTGACGCCGTCTATACCGTCAATTACATTATCGTTGACGACAATGATTTTCATACTCCTCCACAGGTTCTTGCCTGCATCGAAGTCCATTGGATAATCAGGCTCTGCTTTTAGTAAGGTATCCAAGCTTTGATGACAACGACCCCACGACGAAGTAGCGATGCCGATACGAATAGCAAGAACTGTCTCTTTTACTGCCTTGACTGACATTTCAAACGCACCTCCTCTGTGGAGCCAAAGGCACAATTCTAACTGCCAAATAATATTTGCAGATTCACGACGGCCAAACTGACTGGACAAGTAGTACTTGGTGTCATCTTCGTCAACAATAGTGTCATTAGCCAACCCCAGAAATTCAGCGTTGTTTGTTTGACGAGAAGCAGCATCTCTGACGAGATCTTCTATAACATCTCCTCTCCCCAATAAACATTGTAGCAGCACCGCAAAGATAATTCTACGTGGTTTCAAAGAGGGAGAAAGCAGCTCCCATGCTTGCTGAATGATAATGTTTTCATCAATTTGAAATTGTTCACTCAGTTCAGAGACGCACTTGAATACTGAATTCAGCAAACCTTGACTATCACAAGAATTGTGGAGAACTTCTGCTGCTCCTGTAGGAGTTAGTGGATGACTCCGCTGAGCAAAAAGCTCCATATCTGCAAATTGAGGATCACCGTGGAAGCTTGACACTATTCGAGCCATCTCTCTTAAGAGCGTACGTGCCACAACAACATTGATCAGTCGCTCTCGCCACTCACCCCAAATAGCCGGGAAATCAGGAATAGGTATATCCCTTTCTACTTCGGGCTCTGCGGCCACAGTAGCTCTTGGAGGGCGTCGGGAACTTGTAGCCTTCGGCTTCTGAGGAGCCGCATCAAACGAGTCGAATATTGATGACGACATGTCGGCAGCTTGTTTTGGTGCTGACTTCGGCTTCTGAGGCGCTGTGTCAAAAGAATCAAATATGGAAGCAGGTTGTGATGGAGTTGGCTTCGGCTTCTGAGGCGCTGCATCAAATGAATCAAATATTGATGATGACATGGCTGCCTGCTTTGGTGCTGGCTTCGGCTTCTGAGGAGCCGCATCAAACGAGTCGAATATTGATGACGACATGTCAGTTGTCTGCTTTGGTGATGGCTTCGGCTTCTGAGGTGCTGTGTCAAAAGAATCAAATATGGAAGCTGGTTGCGATGGAGTTGGCTTCGGCTTCTGAGGCGCTGCATCAAATGAATCAAATATTGATGATGACATGGCTGCCTGCTTTGGTGCTGGCTTCGGCTTCTGCGGCGCTGCATCGAAAGAATCGAAAATTGATGAAGCTGGTTGCGATGGTGCTGGCTTCGGCTTCTGAGGCGCTGCATCAAAAGAATCGAAAATTGATGACGCTGGTTGGCTGGATGGGGCTGGGTCAAAAGTGTCGAATATTGAAGAAGAAGCAGTCGCTTGCTGAACAGATTTTGTTTGTCTTCGTTGTGGTTGGGCGGTATCAAATGAATCGAAAATTGAAGATTCAGAAGACTGTGCTCCATACGCTTCTGATGATTTAGAACCTCCATTGCTAATATCAGAGGTATTTGGCTTCTCTTCATAGTTTGGATCTGCGATTCGTTGCAAAATTCGCATAGAAGGGATCTCTATTCCACACCGTCCTAGTGCTCTAGACACAAGTAGTGCTGATGACCATAATACACGCTTCTTCGGATTGAGACCTTTCAATAACGTTGGCCCGGAACAGAAATTGATGACCGCGTTAGCTCTGCGGAGGACGCTGCTGCTTGATACATCCTCAGACATGCTTGTATCACATGCCACAGATGGCAGGGATATATCCTGCAGAGCGACAGTATTCTCGCCCATTGCTGGTATGTGAGCAAGCCGTAACTTTGCCTCATTTTGACGACCAAGCCAAAGAAGCTTCAAAGATTCAAGGCAAACGTCGTCTGCATTTGCAACCTTATGTTTGAGGACGGCCCTTGCATGTAGGCCCAGTTCAGGCTTCCATTCTTCAAACCTGACGACAGTTTCTTCACCAACATCTATTGTGTTGCCTCCAGATCCAGCGAAACCCCCGCCTCCACCCATACTGCTGAGACTAAATCCACCACCAATGGTGAGTCCATCTCCAGTAGGAGCACGTGACTTCATTGCATTCTCGATGAGTCTAGCGACAAAAAAGGCAAGAGAAGTATCTTGCAGCTGCAGCCTAATTACATCCACAGCTGACTTGATCATGGGTGGTTCCGCAAGCAAAAAGAATGAGGCAGCAGAAGCATATTTCCGCTTCCGAAGCAAACTATACGCATTCTTCTCGGCAGAGTTGCGACCTCTATCGGATGAGAAATCGTGGTCAGATATGAATTTGAAGAACTTCTTCCCTGATTCAGACCTATCTGTTGCAGCGATGGCCTTTAACTTCTTCATGTTTCTCATCGCAATGTAGTATAGTGCACAGTCCATCACGTTCCTTGTGTCTTTGTATATTGTTTGGGCAATTTCTTCAGCAATGGAAACCAATTCTTTTTGGGAGCGCAGCCAAAATGGAAGGCCAATTGACCGTGCACTATCCCAGCTGAACTTTTCACCAACCGGACGACAAGACTTTACCAGAAGCATTTGGCAATCACTCATTAAAGCTGATAAGCATCCAGCAGAAGCAATACTGTCGAACTTTGCCTTCCCTCCATCTAGATTCGAACTTGATTTCTTCTGACTTGTGAGCATCCTTCCACCTACATAGGAAGGCATTGCATTTACTGACTTCGCTGTGTCACCGGTAGAATCGTTGTTGTTTCGTTTGTCAAGCAAATTTCGCATCAGCGACACGCAAAAGAGACTGAGTTGAGAGTATGAGTCCAATTTATTGAATGCGGGCGGATTAGCCAGGACTTCTCCTATTGCCCAAAGGCAACGAAGTTCTTCCATCGTCAATGTCTGTAGTGGAGTCGGCAATTCATTCAACTTAGTCGACTTTTTGCTTCCTTGGGACATAGCCAACATAAACTCCCTGCTCCGATTGGTTTGTGGCTTCTCTAACTCATCGGGAGATTCCTTCACAACAACGTTAAGGACGGACTGTAGCTCAGAGAGAAGAAGTGCACCTTCTGATTGCTCTTTATCTTCACGTTGATGGTTCAAAGAAAGTGACGCTATCAAAGCAGCCGCTGAGCCAGCTTCGTCTTCATCTTCATTCGAAACAAGGCTTTTATCATTCAATACTCGAAACGGTGCGTTTGACAAAGTCCCATGACCATCCCATGATGGTCTCATGGATTCGTCGGAAGCCATCCATTGAGAGAGCCAAGTATATATACCACGGACGTAACTATTCAAAGCCAATTTTGTCCCATCTTCCTCAGTGCAAATGCTAGCTAAGATCGATTCAGGATGCCAACCAGAACGCAATCGTGTATGCTCGTCATTAGATGGAATAGCGCTGCGTAATGCTGTGACCAAGTGAGGGAATACATCAAGAGGACTGGATGACCTCAAGCAAAGCTTCTCTGCATAAGATAAAACCGCTATCGCCCCCCACGTATTTTGAAGGCAAGAGCGGTGATATAATATTGCTGCACTCTGAGTAAAAACTAAAAGCCACGGAAAGGCATCCTCAAATCCGCTCGAAACCCAGCAAAAATCAATAATAACTTCGCCATCGAACCCACTGACATCTTTCAGAGATATTGTAAAACTGCTGTATTCCGTTGACTCGATGTTTTGACCACCATCCATGTGAAGAGAGTACGGAAGACCAGAAAAGATCTTCAACTCTTTGCACCGTCCAATGCGTTTCATGCACCCAAAGAGTTCTAATGAAAATGGTCGCATGACGGCAGAATCAGAAGGATCGAATTTGTCATTCCCTCGCACGTTGCTGTACAGATTAAATATTGACGAATGTTGTCGAAAAGAGGAAGTGAGCATAGGTGGAGAATCGAGGTCATTGGATGCGGCGCTGGATATTTCAATGAATAACAGTGCAACGCTGCCCGCAGAATCACAAACTGCTACCAGCCATCCTTTATCTGTCGAGCTAACGAACGTAATTGACCCAATTGTTGCATCGTTTTCACCATCATCCATAGTGACTGATCCCATCACGTCGAATCGGGCATTTTCCGGATCAATATCTAGAAGCGCTTCTAATCGGGCTGCTTTGATTGTTCTTTCACCAGGAACAGCCCATAGCACCAAAGCTCCACCATACATATTGTTCGAAACAACAGCACCTTTTCCAAAGTTCCATGGAAGCAACAGCATGGCTGGCAAAGAAGCAGACCGCGCCGACCCAGGAGAAATGATTGAATCTCGAACAACTGCAATTATACGTCCAAATTCCTGCTGATACTCGGCATCGGCCCCCACCTCAACAGTAGCCAAGCTTCCGTCGTCAATGCCTTCAATAATCACCTTCGGGCTTTTCGAGTCGGGAGTTTTTGTGCCGGCACTCCGCCTGCTGCCTTTGGAACCAATAGATGCCGGTAGCGTACTTCCAAATCTCCTCCCTCGACACTTACGGAACCGCATGCGCAATGGTTCTCCGTGAGAGTCAAATCCAATCTGTCTCACAGTAGCAATTGCATCCTCAAATCGATAACCCTCCAGATTCACGTCATTGACAGCAATCAACTCGTCACCCAACGTGATAGCACCACACCGCTCGGCTGGCAGCCGCCCACCCGATAGAGGGTGTTTCTTGAATGAGCCAGCTATGGCAGCCATGCCTTGCGCCTGAGCTTCTAAACGAAGGCCTAATCCAAAATCAGGATGAGGAGCAACAGCTACTTCATACTCTGCCCTGCGGTCTTCACTGTGGAAGCTGTCCTGGGACAAGAGCACATCATCATCTTCCAACATACCAAAATCTGAGTAAACGCTACTTCCACGACTTTCAGAACCGTCAAAAGGATCATAACTGGGCATAGGGGGCTCCAATGCACTCCATGGAGGTGGCATCTCGTACACAATTAAGGTGCCTCCCTGTGTCAAAGCCACGAGACGTGGTGGTCCCCCAAAATTTTCGTCCGGCCACCAGTGAAGACTTGCTAAAGCATGCTTATCGAACGTCGATGGCGGTTGTAGGCACTCCGGAGATAATTTTTGATGAAGACCAGGAACAGACAAAGATGGCAAGCGAATTGGTAAGGGTGTGAGACTGAGGTCTCGAAATTGCTCTGCCTGATTGATGGCACTGCTCTGCCTTTCCAAATTGATAGCCCCATGCCTCCTCCACAACAGCTCAATAGATCTATTATCCAAGGCAGCTCTTGCACAAAGCCTGCTCCCTGATTCATACTCGAGATTTGCGCACGGCAGCTTTGATACCAGCTTGCTAACTCTCCGTTCCGGCATTGACATGACGTATCGCATTGGGGCCCCAAATTCCATTGCACCAAAATCTTTATCCCCCCACAAGGGCATTTCTATCTGAGCCAGACAATCTGCTCGAGAATACGAAGATGTGATTCTAATTTCAGAGGGAGGAATATGTGTTCCACCCAAGTCAGAGCCATCGCCGACCCAACGCGGTCCTGCCGCCGTCGGCGAAGCACCCGGAGCAGCTGCGGCAGTTCCAACACCACTCGAACCGCCAAACGCGCTTGATCCTGGTTTGTCATTCCCTGCATCTCCCGATCCAGAATTCTTCTTTACATCGGGCTCCCAAGGATCCCACACAGGCCATATTCCCTCCACATCCATGCAGTTTCCACCGTCATTCTCTGCCAGTAACACTTCTTCATTCACTGAACCCGGGGGTAAAATTGCTGCCACACTCTCAAAATGAGCAGGCAATGCATCATCTCCACCTGTTTTCATATAACTCAACCTTGACAATCGAAGCGCTGGGAAGGCATTGCGGAATGTTAATTCAGCAATCCATGCACCCGCGTGTGTTCCTGGAACAGAGTGTGAGGGAAGCGAGGAAGATGTCTGTGCGTAATTATTGTAGTAGTGGTGGTTGCCTAATAGGACACGGTTGATGCCTCCCGAGGCATCAGATGCAACTGATGTATCACAAGATTGCGAGGGTGTACCGGAAGACATTTGCATGTTGGGTTGTTGAGTGGATGATGTTTGTCCAGTAGAAACTGATGTATCTCCTCCATCCTTGGGATTGGGTGTCAGCTTCCCCTCCTCCCTCTTTTTCTTCTTTGTATCATTGGTCGGCGACGAATCTAAATCACCAATATTGGCAGCACTTATCCCTCGAACCCAATCAGCTCGACTCTTCGGGGGACTCGTCCAATGCATCAATTGTCTCCAACTATTTTGACTAAATATCCGAACAGAACAATCTTTCGAGCAACAAGTTAATAACAAATCATTCCCCTCCTCTTGCTCGTTCCAACCAGAGTTGTGATGAAGTGCCGATGTACGAGTGCCAAAGCCACGGAAGGAAAGACGTGTCACGGGAGAAGAGTGAACAAGAAATTGACCCGGTTTGTAGAGGATACCAGTTGCTGCTAGTATTTGGCTTTTCGCTGCCGTCCCACTTTGCTCTTTCTTTGTAGAAGATCCTCCATCTCCAAACACGCTGTCCATCAAGCCATCGAAATTCTTATTCTTCGGTGTTGGCAATGGTGGGGCATGACTTTCAGGTAGCGCCTTCATTCCCGAAGCCGTACGACGATGCTTATGCGTGGGAGGGCGCATATTACCAACATTGTTGTTGTTGTTATTGCTTTTGTTGACTTCAATAGCACCACTACTACCATCCTCCCAATCTCTCACAAATGTTCGAATACCAAATGGATACGGGACTCCCACACCCTCCCCTTCCAATGATACTGCAATGGCACATCCATCACCTGAAAGTGAACACTGTGTAATTATCGATCCCTGCATGTTATGTGTCCACAAGAGAAGTGCCTCATCAGATGATGATGAATTTGAAAAGTCGAAAATGGCCAACTGATCCTTGTGCACTACCAACACCCTCTTTGTTGATAATGAAGCACGGACCATCACTCTATATTGACCAATGTTAACACTCTTTCCGGGTGATTTGGGTAATGGCGGTTGACCATCATTGAGTGGATAAACCTGCTGCTGCTGCTGCTGATCGGCACTAGAAACTGCACTCATACTAGATGTAGAATTAGCATTGGATGCCATGGCCGATCTCTGTCTATGAAAGCATTCCAAATCTTCCATTGTTGTTGAATTATCGGAAGCAGAAGATGGCAATGGAGAATATCCAAATACCATCCTCGTCCTGGCCACACTTCCACCAACCCAACGGAATTTTCCATATGCCTCCTTCATGGGATCCGCCCTCGTAGGATGAAATGAATGTACATTCCCAATAGAGTCAGCGGCAAATATCCACCCGGTGAGTGGATGGGATGTTAATTCGACAATGTTCACTTTTGATTTAGTATTGTTGTTGTTGTTGGTGGTGGTGACAAAATGGCATTTTTGAAAGGGCACCCTTGTCCGAGAATGAATTCCAAGTAAATGACATTCGTGATCTTTGTCTCCGGGGATGGCTGTGAATATGACCTCCATTCCCCTGTAACAAAAGTTTGTAAATAATGCTGGATATTGTTCCTCCTCCTCTTCTTGCTCATCGTCGCTGTCGTCACTATCCATGTCATCCTCCACCGATGTCAACGAGGGTGGTGGACGGAGAGTACGACTTGATTTTTGAGGAGTAGTACGAAGATGTTGTTGCTGCTGTTGCAACGATGATGAGGCAAACGCAGCACTGGATCGGCTACGTTCTCGGACCAATTTGCTGCGGAGATCGCCGCGGGCTCCACCCCCTCCTTTTGCTCCATCGCTGTAGAGGGGGGTGTTACTATTAGATGTGGCGTCTGAGATGCTGCGCCCCCTGGTGGTTGCTGGGAAGGGACTGCCGCCAATGCCTTTGCGTGAATCGGAGGTGTTGGGGGGGACGGAGGAGGTGGATATGCCTTCACCACCACGAGATGTGGGGCGAGGCGGTGTTGTCATTATTTTTAGGCGGTGATTGAGTTACTTGAAAATGGCGGCGAATCTTACTGTACTGCTTATGTCGTCAGATAATGATGAGGTGGCTGTGGTGGTAAGGCACGCTCTACTATTGATGAGATGAGATGATTATCTACCACAACATTCATTTCCATCATGTTGGCATTGACATTTTGGATTTTCATTTTCATTTTGACTCTTCTTGTGACATTGTGCTATACTGTCAAAATGGCCACTGACACACACCACCACCACTCACATCACCACTCAACATCAGCTCAACATCACCACCACCATGATCTTTCTTGCCACGCAACTAAGAAAATTAGTGCATGCGAGCTCTCTCCTAGAGAACGCTTAACTGTCATTTGAATCTTCACACGCCAAGGCAGAACCAAACAGTGTTGCAGTCGGAATCACGAAAGGTTCCCTCAACAACAACATCTTCTACCCTCCGAGTAATGTTCAACAATGTCAACTGACCCACAAGAGATAATCGCCCAAGCCATCCAATCTGCTCGATACAACGAGGCAGTTGTAGTAACAATCAACAACAATGATGATGATGGTAATGCAAACAACAATGAGCAACAGCAATCAAGAGAAATCGTCCTAGTAGCATGTCTTGACTCTGAAAACGGTGGTATCATTTGGAAAGATGCCGCTACTACCGCTACATCACCGTCCACCTCTACCACATCAACCGCCACACATAACGATGACGTGGGGATAGTGAGACATTTAAGAACGAAACGATGGGCACTACCAATGCTAAATGATCATCGGCGTAATGAAATGTACAATACTGCAATCCGTTCTGCTTGTCGGCAGAAAGTTGCAGAGAAAAACAGCAGAAACAACAGCAGCAACAACAACAGCAACAACGACAAGGACGACAATAAGTCATCAAACAATGATGATGTTGTGCGTATACTTGACATTGGATCAGGGAGTGGATTACTTGCAATGATGGGTGCAAAATATACTTTAGACGCAATACAAGAAAAAGACGATGACGGAACATCAACAAAAAACGTGAAAGATGTGCGTGTAACGTCTGTTGAAATGGCTTCTGCAATGGCAAGACTGGCAAGAATGACCATCAAGGCAAACGATTTGGACAGTTATATCAAAGTGGTTGAAAATCATTCCATGGATGAGAACTTTTCCTTAGATCAAAAGGCCGACATATGCACTTCTGAACTTTTGGAATCGGGATTGTTGGGTGAAGGAGTCATCCCCTCAATACGAGATGCTTGGTCAAGACATTTGAAGGATGATGCTGTTGTGATTCCACGTAGAGCAAGAGTATTTGCTGTACTTGTGGAAGGATTTCTATTGGAGAATGACACTGACAAGACGACCGAAAATCTTAATGCAGCCACTGCTTTTTTCGGACCTGATTTGGAATCTTTCAAACAAGCCTCTGGTGGAGTAAGTCTTACTACAACACCAAACAACATAAGCCCATTGCTGGGACGTCAGGACCAAAGCGGAGAAGGCGTTGCTGAGAGTAATACCGAAGGCATATTGATTTCACTGCATGCAGGCTCGTTGCTGGATGAGAATTACAATGAACCGCTGTCGAATGGTTTGGCCGATTATAATGATTACAAACTCATTCCCCAACAAAACACGAAAGAGAGTGTTAATTCTCAGAAGAAACGAGGCATCCGTGTGCTCAGTGAGCCACAAACCGTTCTAGACTTTGACTTTGCATCTGGACTAGAAGCACTGCCTCCTCCAACTGGTCGATCATGTTCGAAACAGATAGTGGCCACTAGCGATGGTAATTGCAATGGAGTATTATTCTGGTGGGAGCTGGAATTGGGAGACTCCGCCGATTCCACATATTCTACCAAGCCAATTGGTTTCTTTAGTGATTCGGATGATAGTAACAACTGGCAAGATCATTGGCAACAGAATCTCTTTTTGTTTGGTGATACACAAGTTAGGAAGGTGACTGGAGGCTGCCCAGTAGAAATTAATGTATCACATGATGATACTTCCATTTCATTTGCCATGAGCGATCAGGATTCCAGCCAGGGCGACACTTCAAGACCAGCCCAGCGACGTAGGTTGAATCAAGAAGAGTGTACAATGAATCGTTGCATATCTTCAACGCGTGCTCTCCAGCTAAATGACACGTCGCGAACACAGACGCTTCGCGATGCCATTATGTATGCATTGGAGACAAAAGGCATGGATGCTCCATTGCTAGATTTATCGGACATGGGCATCTGTGCATTGATTGCAGCAGCAGCTGGAGCAACACGAGTTACATCCCTTGAAAGCAGTTCTGGGGGAATCCCAGCATTGGCCGCAACAATCGCTCAAATTGGGAACAATTTTGACTTTCAGATTATCCAAGCTCAGGCGGAACACGTGACACATGCTTACATTTTAGGAGAAATTGCAGAGATTGTTGCAGCCGAGCCCTACTTTGAAATGCTCGAAGGATGGAGCCTGCAAGAAGCACTGAATTATTTTTATCTAGTCCGCTCCATGAAACAAAGAGGGCTCATATCACCTACGTCTTCAATATCTATCCCGTCGGTAGCAATTCTAATGGCGGTAGTGGTAGAGTGCGAAGATTTTTGTAAAGCCTACGGACAAGTCGGCGATTCAAAGGAAAAGGTTGTAGACTTTGACCACACTCCTGTCAATTTCTTTGGCAATCGTTATCATACATATGACGTGTCATTACCAGTTTCCGAGTACAAATACAAAGCTCTTTCAGACGCATTTTGTGTGGCAAAACTGTTGTACGACGAAGTAAAGTTAGAAGCTGCAGATGAAAAAGGTGATGGTTGGTCAAGTGGGAAGATTACAAGGCCTGGCAAGTGTCAAGGAGTCATCTTTTATGTAGACTACCTATGCCGCGTATCAAAGGAGAAGGCGACACATCAAAAAGATGGAGTACATTACGCTTCAATAACAACTTCAACTGCATCTCATCGTCAAGTCGTGAGAAAATTGCAGTCTCCCACCATCGTAACGGAGACAGACGTGCAAAAAGGAGCAACGTTTTTCTGCAAGGCATCATTCGATGATGATATAGACGGTATCGAAGATCATTGTTTTGCGTTTAACATTGTGAAGTAGATGGTGATTTGGTAGGAAGAAGATCAACATCAACTCTGCTGTCGGTAGGTGGTCCAGCTAGCCATTAATCTCATGGCAATACCATTTCAGTTCCCTGGTGTAACTTTCGGTCGAATCGATTGAAACAAGTCGTAACATTACGTAACAATGACGTAACCTTCGTAACAAAACGAGTTTAAATACGGCAAGCAACATCAAAGTCATAGTTATCATAGATAAAATCCTAGCAAGATGGGCGGTGGATCCGACACGGAAACAATTGATAATCTTCAAGGCCGCCTAGCCAGGCGAAATGATCTGCTCGATGTTATAAGAAAGGCGTATTATCGTGATGTCATTGCTATCAAGGAGTACCTCCTCACCGCAGAAAAGCAGGGCATCGTGGTTGACACAGCTGTCCTATCTTCATTGCCCTCAATCGATTTACGACAAGATGGGTTTCGCCTTTTTGCCCCCCATGAATGTGAACTCAGAGTCAGACCTTGCCATGAGTGTGGTGGCCAGCTCGAAATCATTCATCGCGAAAGCAGCCGAATAGTGCAATACAAACATGCTATTCAGCAGATGGAAGAGAACGAGGTCGATCTGCGAATTGAATTGATAGACGCCAAATCTCAGGCAAAGAAAGATCGGGATCGCCTAGTTGACGAAAAGCAAAGGAGTCAGGATGAGCGTTTTATATTGATGCATCAGATAGAGCAGTTGAAATCGCAGCTGTCCGTCCGGAATGCAGACATTGAGCGTCTACAAGAAGACAAGGCCCGCCTCGAGCTTACATTGGAACAGCAGCAGCCAATTGTGTCGGACCATCAACGATTGGTAGTCGAGCTACAAAATGAAAAGGAAGAGTCACGAAGATGGGAAGCAAATTTTCATGAGCAGAAGGAGAAGGCTGATAAATTTCAGCAGGAACATTCTTCAGTTCTACACGAGCTACAACACCAACTCAGTCAGACTGAGCAGCTCCAGATGGAGTTGCATCAGGAGGGGCTTCGGTGTAAAATGCTTGAGGAACGTGCATCTACTCTTGCGAAAGAGTTATCAGGGAGTCAACGCAAAGAGAAGGAGCATGTTGCTAGTCTGCATCAAGCAGAAGGCACAATTGAGGAACTCAAATCCATTCTTGCGAATGATCGTGACCAAATGAGCCGTGAAATTTATGATCTAAAAGCAAGGA
>Ga0209652_1001392_pt1 | contig 19715 bp, 21 predicted proteins | sample SaaInl74LU_5_DNA_FD_184641 | JGI IMG/M metagenome (GOLD analysis project Ga0209652, IMG submission 184641) | Marine microbial communities from expanding oxygen minimum zones in the Saanich Inlet - ESP_74LU_5_DNA (SPAdes) (version 2) | ecosystem: Environmental > Aquatic > Marine > Intertidal zone... | reverse complement strand
GTGGTTAAGAACTGGAACGCCATCAAAACAAGGAAGACAGCGATCATCAGCATCGGTCGGTTACCTATATCTTCGCCTAGGAATACTTTAACGAAGAAGAGCCAGCTCAACATCAAACCACCGATGGTTCCGGCACTCAGGCCAAGATAACCAAAGAAGTGGCCTGGGCGGGCGCGGTACTTTAGGAAGAAGAACACTGAGATAAGATCCAGGATCACGCGGAAGGTGCGGCTGATACCGTACTTAGATTCTCCAAACTCACGCGCGTGGTGGGTCACAGGCGTCTCACCAATACGAGAGGGTGAGGTGACGCCAGCTACCCAGACTGGGATGAAGCGGTGCATCTCACCGTAGAGCCGAACCTGTTTAAGTACACTGGCGCGGTACACCTTGAGGCTGCAGCCGTAGTCGTGCAGCGCAACGCCGGTCATCTTGGCAATAAGTCGGTTGGCGATCTTGGATGGGAGTTTGCGCTTAATAGCCGCGTCCTGACGGTTAACTCGCCAGCCCTGCAGCAGGTCGAGGTCCCGCTCAACTAGCTCATCTACCATGCGAGGAATATCGGTCGGATCGTTCTGTAAATCGCCATCCATTGTCACGATCAGCTCACCACGAGCCGCATCAATACCAGCCTGCATGGCAGCGGTTTGGCCGAAGTTGCGCTGCAGTTCGATCAAGCGAACGTGCGCCCCCCAGGCTGTTTGTGCCTCCTTGATCGCGCGAACGGTTCCATCCGGCGAGCCGTCATCGACGAGCACTAACTCCCAGGGGCCAGAGTAGTTGGCCATGCCCTCATGCACGCGTTCAACGAGGCGGGCAGCGTTAGCCTCCTCTTTGTACATGGGAACGACAATCGAAAGGCTAGATGATTCAGTCATTTAATCGGCTCAGATGGGTCAAAATATGCGGCGATTTTACACCAAGGCGGCGTTAGGTTCACCCTGAAGGGGAGTCTCGAGTAGGTTTTGCAGACCTAGCTAGGATGTTTGGCGCTGAGTTGGAATTAGCAGTGCTAGAGGTACGGACAGTGCGCTGACACCGAGCAGGTAAATATGCAGGTTGATTGCGGCGCTCAAGGCCGCCTCTACTCCGAAGCCGAGTGGGATCAGTGCCGCTAACATAGCAGCCTCGTAGGTGCCTGAACCGGCGATGCCGTGGATTGGCAGAACTCCGCTAAGATCTGCAGTCGTAACTGCTACCCAAGCTGAGATGAAATCGATGGAGAGAAAGGCTTTTAGTACCAGTGTTAGGGCTACAAGCTTAACGATCCAGATAATCAGTGTTTGCAGGTAGGTCGCGACGATCAGCCCGCGCGAGTGGGGGAGTAGGTGCTCAAGCTCGGTCAGCTTTACCTGTAAACGCTCCGGCAGTAGCGCAAGCAAACGACGGCGAAATAACCCAATCACAATAGGCCCGATTATCAATGCGGCCAGCGCTAGATAGCCGATAGTCGGCAGCAGGGCGCCGAGCGCAATAGCGGCCAGCAACAGCAGTACATGCAGATCCATCAAACGAATCCAGACTAAACCGGCAGTTGAGCTGAGCATCGACTGTTTAAACTGGCGCTTCATCAGCAGTGGAAAGGCCGCTTCACCAAGCCGCATGGGTAGAAAGTTGTTCAGAGCGTTGTGCAAAAAGCTGATCTTGAGATAAGCCCTGCGAGGGTGCTGCATGCGTTGGCCGAAGTAGCGATAGACGCGCTCGGCTCGCAGCACATAGGAGAGCAGTGTCAGTAGTGTAAGTAGCAGTAGATCGGATAGATCAACTACTGACCACTGGGCCAGAATACCGGCCCAGCCATAGTAGTGTTCCACTAGCAGAATCAGCAGCGAAAAAATCAGCGATGCCAGAATCCAGCGTAGTACGATACTCATCGATTAAGCGTTGGTTCGCATTGACGGACACTCTTCAACCGGTTTGAGCGCTTCCCAGGCATCGTTTTGACTCAAGAAAACCTGACCCGTCAGCTCATGAAGGAAGTGAGAGCGCTTCAACCGGTCCATCACAGGCCCTTTTACCTCCGAGAGGTGGAAGCGCACGCCGCTATCTTTGAGGCGTTGGTTAATCGCCTCGAGAGATTCGAGAGCTGAGGCATCAATCAGGTTGATCGCTGGACACATCAGGATGAAGTCTTTGACGCAGTCATTGCGGCTAACCAGGTCGTAGACACGATCTTCCAAGTAGCGTGCATTAGCGAAGTAGAGACTCTCATCAATACGCAGGCTCATTACATCGAGACAGGTCTCAACTTCATGACGCTCAACGTTACGGAAGTGCTGAGTGCCTGGCACACGTCCTACAACGGCTGAGTGCGGCATGGAGGTGCGGTGCAGGTAGAGCAGAATCGACAGGCTAACACCTGCAATAATACCTGCCTCAACACCAGAAACGAGTGTCAGAATGATGGTCGCAGCCATCGCCACGAAATCCGGACGAGAGTACTTCCAGGTGCGTTTCAGTGCACCCAGATCGACCAGAGAGAGAACCGCCACAATGATCGTTGCTGCCAGTGTCGCCTTTGGCAAAAAGTAGAGCAGTGGCGTCAAGAATATCGCTGCTAAAGCGATTCCCACCGCAGTGAATGCGCCGGCCGCTGGGGTCTCGGCACCCGCATCAAAGTTGACTACTGAGCGTGAGAAACCACCGGTTACAGGAAAACCACCGGAGACAGCTGACGCGACATTGGAAGTCCCCAGTCCGATAAGCTCCTGGCTTGGATCGATCCGCTGGCGACGTTTGGCTGCCAGGGTCTGGGCGACCGAAACAGATTCAACAAAGCCGACGACGCTGATCAGCAGCGCTGAGATAAACAGCTGTTGCCACAGATCCATATCAAAGCTCGGTAGCGCAAAACCGGGAAGTCCGGTCGGCACCTCACCCACAACGCGCACACCACCTTGATCTAGTGAGAATGCGAATGTAACCAGTGTCGTCGCTGCCACAGCCGCAACCGGGCCCGCTTTCGCAAGAATGTCAGCGATGCCCTGACTCATGCCGCTTTTGATTAGCAGAGGCTTCAGGTTTTTACGTACCCAGAAGAGAAAGGCTGTTGCACTAACACCGATAATGAGCGTGGGCCAATGCAGTTGGTCAGCATGCTCGCCGATAGAGACGATCAGCTCAAGCAAGTTGTGACCTGATGCGTCGACGCCAAAGATGTGTTTCAGCTGGCTGGCGGCAATAATGATGCCTGAAGCAGTAATAAAGCCTGAGATTACGGGGTGACTCAGAAAGTTTGCCAGCATACCAAGACGCAGAACGCCCATCAGAATCAGGATTAAGCCGGAGATAAACGCCAAGGCGATAGCTGCTGTTAGGTACTCAGCGGTCCCCTGCAGAGCAAGATTACCCACTGCAGCTGCAGTCATTAGAGAGACAACCGCCACTGGACCTACTGCCAGAGTGCGGCTGGTGCCAAAGATCGCATACGCGACTAGTGGCAAGATACTGGCATACAAGCCCACCTCGGCAGGTAATCCCGCAAGTAGCGCATAAGCGAGCGATTGCGGGATCAACATGATGGTTACTATAAGGGCGGCGACCATATCACTAGTCAGGGTGCCCTTATTGTAGGTGCGTAACCACTGCAGAATAGGTAGGTAGCGTTCTAGCATCTGTGTCTCTCTAAAACTTAGTTACACGTTTACTTCTGGCTCTCAAGAGCCTCATGTTTGTTTGGAGATTTCGGCAAAATCTTTGGACCCGCCAGCCACTCGCGCCCTTCCAGCATCGCTTCGAAGTAGAGCCAAGGCAGCATCTTCTCTTTCAGCAACCAGGCCAGAGTAGAGGGTTTCGTACCGTCAACCAGCCATTTCGGGAAGCTTGGGAGCAGTTTGCCACCGTAGCCAAACTCGGCCAGAACGATCTTGCCGCGCTCGACTGTCAATGGGCAGCTACCGTAGCCGTCATAGACAGCGCGCGGAGACTCACCATTGAGTGCGAAGATGATGTTCTCTGCGACAGCGGGTGCCTGTTTGCGTACTGCAGCTGCAGTTTTGGCATTTGGAGAGTTGCCTGCATCGCCCAGCGCAAAGATATCGCCGTAGCGTACGTGCTGCATGGTTTCAGGGCTGATATCTACCCAGCCTGCAGCATCTGCTAGTGGACTATTGGCGATGAAATCCGGTGCCTTCTGCGGTGGGCAAACGTGCATCATATCGAAGCTTTTCTCGATATCGGTCACTTCACCTTCGGCATTGGTCTGTTTGAAGTGCGCTGTTTTGCTAGCGCCATCTACCTCAACCAGCGTCGTTTGGAAGTTCAATTGTGCCTGGTACTTCTTCACATACTCCATCAGTGCAGGGACGTAGTCAGCCACGCCAAATAGCCCTGGAGTAGAGGTGCAAAACTCGACATCGATATCGTTGATGCGATTGTTGCGGTACCAGTGGTCGCAAGATAGGTACATCGCCTTCTGTGGCGCGCCGGCACACTTGATTGGCATAGGTGGCTGCGTGAATAGCGCCTTACCTTTCTTGAGTGCCTGCACGAGCTCCCAGGTGTAAGGAGCCAGATCCACCATGTAGTTCGATGTAACGCCGTTACTGCCCAAGGTCTCTTTAAGGCCCTTCACCCCGTCCCAGTTCAGCGATAGACCGGGCGCGACTACGAGGAAGCGGTAACCGACTGACTCGCCATCCTCCAAAATTACCTGGTGTTGATCGGGCTCAAAGCTGGAAACCGCGGACTGAATCCATGTGGCTTGTTTCGGCATCACATCAGCCATTGGGCGAATCGTCTCAGCGCGGTTAAAGACGCCGGCTCCAACCATAGTCCAGCCAGGCTGGTAGTAGTGTTCAGTGCGCGGTTCAATAATCGCGATATCGAGGTCGGGGCGACGCTTGAGAAGGCTCGATGCAACGGCCTGTCCGCCGGCACCACCGCCGACGATTACAATCTCATGACGACGCCCCGCGATCTTTACCGCTGGGTTGTTTGCTTGGTGAATTGCTTCAAGACGCGAGCGCAATCCCGCTAGGTCGTAGCCGGCGCCTTTAGCAGTCTCTAACAGCGTATCGGGTGCCAAATGGTTTGCTTCGGACAGTGCCCAGAGCGTTGTACAGCGTGTGCCGGTACGACAGAAGGCCAGAACGGGGCCCTGTACCTCTTTTAGGAGAGCGCCAAACTCGGCTGCGTTCTCGTCCGTAACTTTGCCAGAGATGACTGGCTGGAAGCGCCACTCCATACCCTGAGCTTGAGCCGCATCAATAATTGCCTGCATTTCAGGCTGGTCTTCGCTCTCGTTCTCGGGCCGGTTGCAGATGAGTGTTTTGAAGCCCATTGAAGCGGCAATGCCGACATCTTCAACACTGATCTGTGGGGCCACACTTAAAAAGGGCGTTAGTTTACGTGCATCCATGGTTTGTTCTCCGTGGGAAAAGGTGTTTTATAGTTATTTTTTAGATTTGCACTTTGTTTGAAATTTCACGGGCTGTTCAATTTCACGGTTCATAGAGTGAGTGCTGCTGGCAATAGTCGCCGATGAGGGTAACTTTTGCCAGCAGTCCAATTTTAAAGTCAGCATCTTAAAAAAGGTTTACCGGCACCTTGAGGTATGACTGCCCGTTCTCCTCAGGTTCTGGCAAATGGCCAGCACGCATGTTGACCTGCACCGACGGCAGAATTAGACGCGGCATTGACAGTGTCGCATCACGCTCGGTGCGCATCTTGATAAACTCTTGTTCGCACTTACCCTCACCGACATGCACGTTGTGAAGACGCTCTTCACCCACAGTCGTCTCATTCAGGTAATGGTCACGCCCTGGTGCTTTGTAGTCATGACACATAAACATGCGTGTCTCATCAGGCAGCGAAAAAATCTTTTGCACAGAGATATAGAGTGTATGCGCATCGCCACCTGGGAAGTCACAGCGCGCTGTGCCGTAGTCCGGCATAAATAGCGTGTCGCCAACGAACAGAGCATCTCCGATTAGGTAGCTCATGCAAGCTGGAGTGTGACCCGGTGTGTGCATGGCACGCGCTTCGATCGAGCCTATTTTGAACTGCTCTTCATCTTTGAAAAGGTGGTCAAACTGGCTGCCATCACGCTGGAAGGCGCTACCTTCGTTAAACGCCTTGCCGAAAACATTCTGTACGGTGGTGATGTGTTCACCGATAGAGAGCTGACCGCCCAGCTTATCTTTGAGGTAGGGTGCTGCTGACAGGTGGTCAGCATGCACGTGGGTTTCCAGAATCCAGTCAACCGTCAGACCTTCAGCTTTTACATAGTCAACAATCTGATCAGCAGATGCGGTATCAGTCTTGCCAGCGGCGTAGTCAAAATCCAGTACTGAGTCGACAATCGCACAGCGTTTGGTCTCAGGATCTGAAACAACGTAGCTAAAAGTAAAGGTAGGTTCGTCGAAGAATGTCTTAACTAAAGGTGTCATCATGCTTCTCCAAAAAGTTATATCTATATCACAATTTCGCATATATTAGCTTTTGCTGATGGAAAGTCAATCGCTTTGAGAATGAAAAAATGTACACTGGAGGTTTAATCCACCTATATTTACCAGTAGTTTGACTAGGATCAATATGGCTTGGCTACAACGCAGAATCGAACTGAAGCGCAGAACACGTGGCTTTCATCTAATCACTGACGAGGTATTGTCAGCTCTGCCTGAACTCCGGCAGGTGAGGGTTGGGCAGTTACATCTCTTCCTCCAGCATAGCTCCGCGTCACTCACACTGAATGAGAACGCTGATCCTGATGTGCGACGTGACATGGAGGGAGCCTTCAATCGTCTCGCCCCTGAAAACCATCCTGACTATACCCATACGCTCGAGGGTTCGGACGATATGCCTGCGCATATCAAATCGAGTTTGAACGGCGTTAGCCTACTGCTGCCGGTCGGGCAGGGGGAATTGTTGGTAGGAATCTGGCAGGGGATCTGGTTAGGCGAACATCGAGACCACGCAGGCTCGCGCAGCCTTATCGCGACGCTAAACTACGAATAATAGCCACTACATCTGTTCGATCTTGCTCAGACATTCTGTCGGCATCAAAGGTATTCTCTACAGCCAGCAATAGTGCTTCGGTTATCGAGCTATCTATCTGCTCTAGGTCCAGTAGATCCAAGTGGCTGCGAACATAGGAGAGGGCGAAGAGCTGCTCGGGTGTTTCAAGTGCTTGCTGCTCAAGCTGTTCCAATTGCTTTGAGATCTGCTCGTAGTTCTGTGTCATCGGTTGGCTTCCAGGGATTTTAGGTTGAGGAAGTGCTCTCGGCCCGATGCATCCACGCGTAGCAGGCGTACCGTTAGATAGTCCAGCGCTGGCGCCATCCAGATCAGGGTCTGCTGCTGATCTGCAGCACGCTCGAGTTGCAGGCGCACACAGTCAAAGGTGCCGGCAGGCGTGGTTAGTGTCTCCTCGCCCGAGCGCACAAACCGGTAAGTTTTTATCTTGCCGCCGTCGGCGATGCGGTAGCTCAGCTCCTCGCGTCCTGCGATCAGATCTTCACGCAATTGCAGTTGATAACTCAGTTTATCTTGGACATCGGCTTCATAGGGCTGGGCCCAGGGCTGCTGCTTGGCGACTGTTGTGATGCGCTGGCGCTCGGCATCAAAACTGATACTGAGGTTACGTTTGCGTCCAAATACAGAGCGATTGAACTTGTAGCTCAGTGGGGTCCAGCGCGAGTTTTTATAACCCAGTGTCGAGGCTTCGCTTTGAGAGGCGAAGGTTGATTTAGCTTCGCTGGAGAAGTGCCAGAGTCCGCTGGGCGACTGTTCAAGTTTTCGAGTCGCAGTCACCGGCAGATCAATCAAGAGATCAAGCGTCGCACTGTACTGCGCTGAAAATGGCGCCAGCTGTGCTTGGGCCTGGATCGTTAGAGCAGCGAGTAGGAGCAAGCTGGCTGCAGCCAGCTTGACGATCGCGCCGCTCCGAAGAGGCATTTAGAGATCCGCCTCGAATCGCTTGCCTCCAGGTGGAAGCTGTTCGCCGTCTAGAAAGGCCAAACCGCGTCGTTGAGTCAGGCGCTCTGACACGAACCACTCAACCGCTAAGGGGTAGATACAGTGCTCTAGGTGGTGGATGCGTTGTTGTAGACTCTCGACGTTATCATCGGCGCGAATAGTGGTGGCGGCTTGCACGATCGGCGCTCCCGCATCGAGTTCAGGGCAGACAAAGTGGACAGTGCAGCCGTGCTCCGCTTCGCCAGCTTCCAGTGCCCGAGCGTGAGTATTGAGCCCTTTGAACTTAGGTAAGAGCGAAGGGTGAATATTGACCAGCCGGCCGTTGTAGTGCTCTACAAAACCGTCGGTGAGAATGCGCATAAAACCGGCAAGTACAACAAGATCGGCCTGCCAAGCATCAATCTGCTCAATCAGAGCGGCGTCAAAAGTCTCGCGGTTAGCGTAGAGTGTGTGGTCAATGAGTGCCGTGGGAATGCCGGCGTTTGCGGCGCGGACCAGGCCATAGGCGTCGGCTCGATTTGACAGTACACCGGCAATTTGGAAACCGTCGGACTGGGCCGCGGCATCCATAATTGCCTGTAGGTTCGAGCCTGATCCGGAGACCAGGACTACAACAGATTTTTTGTTCATTTAGCTGTTAGGCGCCAAGTCCTACCAATTCTACCTGCTCTTCGTCGGCAGCAGCGTCGGCAATCTGGCCGATAACCCAAGGTGCTTCACCTGCGTCTTTCAAGATTGCCAGTGCATTCTCGGCTTCGCTTGCAGGAACACAGATGACCATGCCAACACCACAGTTCAGTGTGCGGTACATCTCGCGATCAGCCACGTTACCGCCTGCCTGAATCCAGCGGAACACCTCAGGGATAGCCCAGCTTTGGGTATCGATGACTGCTTTGGTGTTCTCTGGCAGTACTCGAGGGATGTTCTCTAGCAGACCACCACCGGTGATGTGTGACAGGGCGTTGACCTGAGATGACTTGATCAGCTGCAGCAGTGATTTCACGTAGATGCGTGTCGGCTCCATCAGTGCGTCGGCCAGTGAGCGGTCACCGATCTGTGTGTTCAGATCGGCATTAGTCACTTCGAGGATTTTACGAATCAGAGAGTAGCCGTTTGAGTGCGGTCCAGAAGACGGCAGGGCAATAATTGCGTCGCCTGCAGCCACTTTTGAGCCATCAATGATTTCGGATTTCTCAACCACACCCACACAGAAGCCGGCTAGGTCATAATCGTCACCCTCGTACATGCCCGGCATCTCGGCAGTCTCACCACCCACCAAGGCGGCGCCTGCGAGCTCACAGCCTGCACCGATACCGGTAACAACATCGGCGGCCATATCGACGTTAAGCTTGCCTGTTGCGTAGTAGTCGAGGAACAGCAGTGGCTCGGCACCTGCGACAACCAGGTCGTTGACACACATAGCGACTAGGTCGATACCGATGGTGTCATGCTTGCCCAGGTCCATTGCTAGTTTTAGCTTGGTGCCAACGCCGTCTGTACCTGAAACCAGTACTGGCTGACGGTAGCCTTCAGGGATCTCACACAGAGCGCCAAAGCCGCCCAGGCCGCCCATCACTTCTGGGCGCGCTGTACGTTTAGCTACACCTTTGATGCGCTCAACAAGCGCGTTACCTGCATCGATATCGACGCCGGCATCTTTGTAGCTAATAGATTGGTTGTTTGACGCATCAGACATGGGTGTAAGACCTCATAAAACGGGTGTGCAAAAGGGGTACGATTTGTTGGCGGGGGATTCTACCAGTTTGCACCGGTAGGAGCCATTGTGTGTTACAGTTTCGGCAATATTTAATGCCAAACACCTAGGGAAGGTCGATGCGCAGTTTCAAAACCCTTTTTAAGCTCGGTGCACTGCTGCCACTGATGTCGATTTCTAGCCTCTCAGCTGACGTTCTTATTTGGGCGAGTGATAACCGTTCTGGCCAGCCGGTTCGTGCTGAGCAGGCCGAGTGGTTGCGCTATCTGCAGAGCCAGTCGCAGGCAAGCAACCCGCTGGTGACGCCAACGCAGGCCGGCGTAGCTCAGGATTATCCGATGCATCTGGCGGCACAAGCCGATGTTGGCGCATTGATGACCAGTCGGTTGGCAACAGGTTCAGATGCCGCACTTTGGGTTCAGCTAAATGCGAACGGTTTGGAGTGGGTACTCGAACAGAATGGTGAAGCGCAGCAGTTACGTACACCCGCAACGAGTGATGGCCTGGCACTGGGTCTCAACTGGATGGGTATGCAGTTGAGCATGGCCACTCCTGCTTCTGCAGACCAGTCCACTCAGCCACTGCTGCCGGCAGCGACGGGTCCGCTTTCTACTCCAGCTACGACACAACCGCAGACTAGTGTAGCCGTGCCCGCAACGACTCCTGCGGTTCCTGCAGCGCTGTCTTATCAGCATAAAGGGACTCAGATTAGCGTCAGCGGCGTTTTCGATGCGCCGGATTTCTTGCGCCTGACGCAAGGACTGCGCGCCTTGGAGGGTGTAGATCGGGTCTATCCTGCGAGCATCAATGGTACCGATGTGCAGTTAGTTTTGGGCAGCGACAGCCTCTCTGCGTCTCAGCTTCAATCGCTGCTCGCTCAGCAACCTTGGTTGCGACGGACAGAGCAGGGCGGCTTGCGGTGGGATGCGTTGGCGCTACCACTTCCCGGAGGACAAACAGCCCAGGGGCTGGTCGATCCAGTGGCCGAAAATAGTGCCGAGGCTCCTGCCGGATCGGCCCCCGCGATAGCGACCCCCGCGGAGTAATCCATGCAGCAGCGTTGGTTTATATTGACGGTTGGATTTATCAGCTTCGCGTTGGTTTATCTGCTCTCGCCTATCCTCAGTCCGTTTCTAGTTGGTGCTCTGCTGGCCTATCTGTCCGACCCTCTGGCAGATCGTCTTGAGGCGCGTGGATTGAGTCGCACGGGCTCCGTGGTGATCGTATTCTTGGTGCTCAGTGCGCTGGTGGTGATCGCCTTCCTGTTGCTGTTACCGCACTTGCTGACTCAGGTGCAGTTGATGATCGAGCGCGTACCGCGCGTAATCGAGATTTTGAATAGTGAAATATTTCCGTTTATCGAGGCCAATCTTGGGGTTGAGCTCGGTCGACCGGACCTTAAACAGGTTGCATCGATTCTGACGCAGCACTGGCAAGCAACGGGTAGCATCGCTACCGCGGTGCTCAGCTCGGTAACCCAGTCGGGTCTGGCGGTTGTTGCCTGGTTCGCAAACCTGGTGCTGATTCCCGTAGTCACCTTCTACCTGCTGCGTGACTGGGATCTGATGATGGATCGTATCCGCGAGCTGTTACCTCGCAATATCGAGCCGGTCGTAACACTCTGGGCGCGTGAGTGCGACGGGGTACTGGGTGCGTTCATGAAGGGGCAACTGGTCGTGATGCTGGTGCTCGGTATCATCTACGCGATCGGATTAGCGCTGCTGGGTGTGGATCTCGCGTTGCTGCTGGGCATTACGGCGGGTTTGGCCAGTATTGTTCCCTATCTCGGCGTTATCGTTGGCATCGTCAGCTCGGGTGTCGCGGCCTACGTACAGATGCAGGATCCGATGATTCTGCTCGGCGTTGCTGTTGTCTTTGGCGTTGGGCAGGTGCTTGAGGGGATGGTATTGACGCCAAAATTGGTGGGTGATCGTATCGGCCTACACCCTGTTGCCGTGATCTTTGCGATTATGGCGGGCGGGCAGCTATTCGGGTTTGTCGGCGTGCTGCTAGCTCTGCCGGTGGCTGCAGTGATTCGCGTACTCTTGAGTCACCTACATAGAGGCTATGTTGCCAGTCGTCTGTATACCAAACCGGATACTGACTCGCAGTGAGCGCTTCGATTCAACCCACTCAACTGCCGCTGAGCGTTCACCTACGTGCTGATGCTCGGTTTGAGAATTTCACACTCGGACAAAATGCGCTGGTCGTCGAGCAGTTACAGCGTTTTAGCCGCTCGGAACTCAGCGAGCAGCATATCTTTTTAGCGGGCCCAAACGGTGCGGGGCTTACTTATCTTTTGCAGGCGAGCTGTCATGAGGCTGAGCAGGCTGGGTTGGCAGCGCTTTACCTTCCGGCTGAGGAGCTTGAAACTCTGGATCCGGCCATTTTTGAAGCGCTAGAGTCCTACGATCTCGTCTGTATTGATGATCTGCAATTGCTGTTGGGTAAACCGGAGTGGGAGCAGGCGCTGTTTCACCTCTATAACCGTCTACGCGATACCGGTCGTCGTCTACTGATTTCGGCGAATAACACCCCCGCACACCTTGCAGTGGGCTTAGCAGATCTAGCCTCGCGGCTGACTTGGGGCCTGGTGTTCCAGTTACAACCACTCAATGACGCCGATAAACTGGCTGCACTCGATGCGCAGGCTCGTGCACGCGGCTTAGTGATCGCCGAGGATGTTCTGCAATTTTTGTTAAACCACTCTGATCGTAATCTGCGGATATTAATGCGGCAATTGGATCAGCTCGATAGCGCCTCGCTCGAGCAGAAGCGGCGTGTCACTATACCCTTCGTAAAACAGGTGTTGGGGTGGAGCTAGGCGGACTGGTTTATGAACATGCTGACTTTATCCTGGTCAACAAGCCGGCTGGCGTCAGTGTTCACAAGGACGATACTGAACAGGGGTATGTGGGGGCTTTGAGTGAGTCGCGCGCAGAGCCTCTGTGGCTCGTGCATCGACTCGATAAAATGACCTCTGGTCTGCTGTTATTGGCGCGCAATCAAACAGCGGCCGCAGCGCTGAGCGGCTGTTTTGCCGACAGACAGGTTGATAAGCTCTATCTAGCCATAAGCTGTCATAAACCCAAACGCAAGCAGGGTATGATCTCGGGTGATATGGAGTCGGCCCGCCGAGGTAGTTGGAAGCTGACGCGCGGGCGTTCGAATCCGGCGCGCACTGAGTTTATCTGCAAAAATTTTGCTCCCGGGTACAATTTGATACTTTGCCATCCGCTGACCGGTAAAACCCATCAAATTCGCGTGGCCCTGAAAAGTGAAGGGGCACCCATACTTGGGGATAGTCGCTATGAGCCGGATGCGCCAGTGAGTGATCGCGGCTATCTGCATGCTTGGCAACTCGGATTTCGTTATCAGGATGCAGCGTATTGCTTTCGCGCTGATCCCGAGTCGGGTGAGTTGTTTATACAAGCCACCGCGACTGGCGTACTTAACCAAGTTGATCTGGAAAACTTACCGAAGCACTGGTCACTGCCACTGCTGAGACCGTCAACGGCGAGCGAGAATTAGAGAGTAAATAGGAATGAGTGACGACAGAGTAGAGTTCGACTTTACCCAGCGCAGTGCCGAAGAGCAGGCCTCACTATTGCAGCACACCTGGTGTAACAACTGTCAGCAGGCAGATCTCGGTATGACCGATCCGCAAGAGTACGAGCAGTTTGGACTGCGCTTCGTTGAAGGGCGTTGCAAAGCTTGCGGCGAGGTGGTGTTTACTGAGTTGAGTGATGATGAATTCTGATTATCTTGATCGTTTTGCCGGCATCGGACGCCTGTATGGTGTTAACGCCCTCCAGGCTTTTCACAAGGCGCATGTCGTTGTTGTGGGTATTGGCGGTGTTGGTTCTTGGGTAGCCGAAGCTTTGGCGCGCTCGGGTGTAGGTGAGCTAACACTGGTTGACCTCGACGATGTGTGTGTCACCAACATCAATCGACAATTGCACGCACTCAGCTCTTCGGTAGGTCAGTCAAAAGTATTGGTGAGCGCAGATAGGATGCGCGATATCAATCCCGATCTGATCGTTAATGAGGTTGAGTCGTTTGCAACTCAGGATAATTTGGCTGAGTTGTTTGAGTCCAAGCCTGACTACGTTGTCGATGCCATCGACAGTGCTGGTGTAAAAGCGGCCATCATTAGTTACTGCAAACGCAATAAAATCCCTATCATCACCACGGGTGGAGCTGGCGGTTTGATCGATCCGCAGCGTATTGCTGTGGCTGATTTAACCAAGACCGAGCATGACCCGCTCGCCTCTAAAGTGCGCTCTATTCTCAAGCGTCACTTCGGTTTCAGCCGCTCGGGTCGTAAGTTTGGAGTAGAGTGTGTCTACTCAACCGAGCAGGCAAGATACCCCAAAAGTGATGGCGAGGTGTGCAGCACAAAGCAGTTTGTCGATGGTGATGTGCGTTTGGACTGCGCAGGTGGACTAGGTGCAGTCACTATGGTGACAGCGAGCTTTGGTTTTGCAGCTGCTAGTCGAGTTCTGTTAAAAATCAGTGAGCGCGATGCACGCAATCGAGAGCGGGTGTAGCGTCAAGAGGTGTTGGCGGGATAAAACAGGCAGGTACGCAGGGCTGCGTACCCACCAAAGAAGGGACAAACTCGGGTGCTTATGCAGCCTTCAGGCGAGCCAGAGTTTTAGCGCGTGAGGTGCGCAGTTCGCTTACAAATACTTTACCAAGCAGGCTGTCGAGTTTGCGTGATACGCCCTGCGCTAGTTCAGCGATAAAAGCAGCGCGCTCGCGACGTGCAGCTAGGTCGAATTTTTCCATATTGATCGCTTCGTAGTTAGACATTTCCGGTACCTCGGTTTAATCCTGTTCAATTGAAGCTAATACTAAAGTTGAGAGTTTGGATCGACAAACGATGCTTTCTTAGGGTATTGTTGAGTAAAATTCACCTAAGGAAAAATCGATGCGTCGTCTACCTCCGCTTAACGCGCTGCGAGTCTTTGATGCAGCGGCCCGTCATGGCAGCTTCAACCGTGCCAGTGAAGAGCTGTGTGTTACCCCATCAGCAGTCAGCCATCAGCTCAAGTCGCTGGAAGAGTTCTTGGGTGTGGAGCTGTTTAAACGCGAAAAGCGCAGCATCGCGTTAACGCCAGCTGGGGAACGCTACTTGCCTTCGGTGCAGATGGCACTCGATGAGGTAGAGTTTGCAACGCGAAAGTTGATCACCTCGCCGAACTCAAATGTCGTCAATGTGAGCGTCGCACCGGCCTTTCTGACACGCTGGTTGGTGCCGCGTATCGCACGCTTTCAAGAGCGTCACCCAGAGGTTGAACTGCGACTCGAATCGTCGATCGATTACATCGATTTTGAGAATTCGGATACGGATCTGGCCGTTTATTACGGTAAAGGACACTGGAGCGGTATTGAGACGCATCTGATGCGTAACATCGACCTGACGCCGGTTGTTTCGCCGAAATTACTGGAAGAGAAGGGTGGCCTGAAACGTGAGAGCGATCTAGCCAACTTTACGCTGATCAATGTGACCGGGCGCAACCATGAGTGGAGCAAGGTGCTACAGAAGCTTGGCGTCAGTATATCCAGTATCGCTCATACCATCTCTTTCTCGAGTACCTCGCTGGCGGTCTCTGCTGCGGCTGAGGGGATAGGTGTAGCGTTGGCAGACCGCTCGTTGCTACAGCGCGAGTTAGATAGTGGTCGTTTAGTTGCACCCTTCGATGTGTCACTCGACAGTCACAACGCCTTCTACCTTGTCTACAAAGAGAATCGGTCGCTGACAGCGGCGATGGAGGCGTTCCGAGATTGGATTCTTGAAGAGATGGCCGAAGATAAGCGCGCTCTAGCTGGCTAGAGCGGCTTCTGCAAGTGCGCGGTAATCGGTAGGTTTGATTGACGGCTGCAGCGGCACAATCTCCCAGCCTTCGTCATCCGCTGTGGCGCTGAGGTATTCGAACTCTTTTTTGTAGTCGCGCGCCATCATAACCAGGGCCTGGGTTAGTGCTTCTATGGCAGGATGATCTACATCCTCCTCGGTTAGCATCGTGATGTTGTGGCGAATTAACTCAGTTGGATCTTCGTCAGAGAGTACCGACACCTTTATCCAATCACCACAGCGCAGCATCATCCAATCTGATACCACCTCATGTATGCTCTCTTGCGCTTTCGTCTCCAGCTCTGATATGCGCTGTTCCAGTGAATGCTGTTCAACCGAATTTTTTTCGGGTGAGAGGTTTGCTGCTTCCAGTTCAGTCGAGATAAAACAGACTCGTGCCAGGTGCAGTAGGTCGGAGACATCAACAGGTCGTCGACGCAGGTTATCTAATTTGGCTTTGGCTTTTACCCTAAGCTGGGCAGCCTCAATGATGAGCTCTCTTCTCATCTCGTCAGGCGTCGAGGCATAGTTGCGCCCGCACTGTCGCATTGCCTCAATCTGGGCCTGTAGAGTGAAGATCTCCCAGAGTTCGTCACTCAGCTTAATTTCAATGACTTCAGTCTCGACGCTCTGCATAGGGTGTACCGCCCATTTTAGGGTTGTCAGGGTCTTTCTCTTTTCTAATGAATTTATAGCAATATTTGTGCCGACTTTTATTGCGCTAGTGACAAAAACGCCTTTTGATGCTTTCGTTCCATCGCGACTTGAACAAAATGCGCTTTAGTTGGCTGGTTAATGGTGTTTTGCACACTATAGTTAGGAGGAGATATCTGGACTTAACCGCGACGGATCCGCAAGTAAGAACCCCAGTTTTTTTGGAGATACCGTGCGCTGGTTCAAACGAGAGAAGAGTGAGCAACCCCAGATTGGGTCTGTGACCGTTGCTGCACCACCGATCCTAAGCAGTGCGGATAAAGTCGATGTCGATATCAGTACGAAACCCGCGGTTCAGTTATCGAGGCAAGCCGAGACCGAGCTCTACAACCTAGCGCAAGTTGTGGACGTACCGCTCAACCGTGATCTGACGCATCTTGCCTCTTCAAACTCCGGTCTTTTCCTATTCGTTGATGTGGGGCTGCGGGTTTACTCCAACCCCGAGCGGGGGCGGGGACATGAGTTTCATATACCTGCGGACACCGTTATAAGTCCCAATGTGCTGGCAAACCTGAGCGGCTTTCAGCTGCGCGCCGAGAAGCAGGGGCGGATTCTGCAGATCAGCGGTGCTGCATTTAAGGGTGCCAGCGCTGAACTGCGAGACTATCTAAATCGACGGCTGCTGGAGGGTGATGCTGCGATGGTACTTGCGGTGATGGCCGAGTACTCACTTCTCGAGCGCCAGGCCTACCGTTTGGGGGATCGCCTGCATCGCCTCGCTATGGGCAAGCGGTCACGCTTTGTCGAATCCGATGTAGTGCGCTCAACCTTGATCAAAATACCTCGCTTACCCGTCTCAACGAGCCAACTGCTGGCTCAGTTGCAGGATCTTGAGTCGTCCTCGTCTGAGATCGCCGAGCTGGTCAGCCAGGATCCATCGCTTGCGAGTTTGCTGCTAAAAGCGATCAACTCGCCGCAGTACTCGATTGCTGAACCTGTATCTGATGTAAATCGCGCCATTGTGATGCTGGGGTATCAGGGTGTCTATCAGCTGATCATGGCGGCAGGTCTGAAGCAGACTTTGCCGGATACTGGGCGCTTTAAAGCGAGCTATGACAAGGCAATCGAATTATCACAGATCGCTTTCTCTCTCAGTGCAGTCAGCGGCAAAGGCTCACCTGCCGTTATCTCGACTATTGCGCTGCTGCACGATGTGGGTCTGATCGTTTCGGAGTTGCTTAAGAAGCGTCACCCTGATTTCAGCGGTTTGATCGCGACCGTTGATCGTTGTGAATTTGGCGGTGAATTGCTGCGCCTCTGGGGCTTGCCCGATTTAGTCACTGAAGCGATTCGCTCCCAGCGATACCCTGACAGTGCACCTCCCGAGGTTATTGATAAGAGTGTGCGCGATGCCGTCGCGTTGCTTTATATCGCGGATCAATTCCACACCCGTGTTGTAGCTAAACGCAAGCCGGTACCCGCGCTCTATCTGCGAGAGTATCTTGAGGTGCTTGGCTGGAGAGATAAGACACTGGATACGATATGGAAGGCTAAGCTGGCGCCTCATCTGCGCTCGCGTAAAGCTGCCCTTCCACTCAGCCTTCGTGCCGTCTGATATGGCTCGAAATACGGGTGGGCAGGGTCTGCCGCGCTAGCGATATCGATTGTTTCTACTGAATCTTCATTCACAGCCGAGGGAGCCCCTGAACACTGAGGGTCCATCTGTTCTTCGATCATTAACCTCGGGCCTGAACCGATCTAGTTAGCGCTTTTAAAGGTTTAGCTCTCCGTAAAAGCCTTGCAAATTGCAATTATTATTCCCAAATTGCGTCGCATAATGAAAAACAGCGTAAATCTGTCTCAGGCCTGCATGACCAGTTCGATGCGATCGGCCGGGAGCGGTGTGGAGAACAGCTTGGCTCGAATCTGGCACATGTGGCTCAGCTCCATGCCCTGGCTGACTGCACTCTGGAGTTGCTCTGGGATAAGCGGCAGAGAGACCTGTCCGACAATACAGTTGCAGCGAAACAGGGAACTGAACGCACGACGCGTTGATGCACTCAGCATTAGATAAGAGATGCAGCCGCCACAATCTTTTTTTGCGGCGATATGCGGTAGACACTGGATAATCTGGCCGTTTCATCTAAGTTTTATTGAGTTAAATATTGAACTTGGAAGATCGAATGAAAGGACAGCTAGCCGCATTGGTAATTGCAGTGACTGCATTGAATGCAGGTATGGTGCAGGCAGATAGCCGTGAAACCTGTGATGCTTACCGCTTGGAGATCATTCAACTTAAAGCCGGCCTCGATCAAAAATATGGCGAAAATCGCGTGTTGCTGCGCGATATGAACGCTGATCCAGCCGCGCGTAATGCGCTACTTGCGCAGTATATTGTTGATCCTGACAACATCCGTTTTCGCACGTTGATGGATAAATTCCGTGCCGATCGACGTGATGAGTGCGGCTGGTGGACTGAGGCTGACGGCAAGTTTAACTGAGCCCATCCGCCCCAAATTCTGTTCACAAAAACAAGACGCTGATCTAGTATCGAAATTCGACCCGTCGACATAGGATTTGGCTAAATGGTTGAACTTCAGGCGCTTAGTAACTTTATTAGTGATAATCGACTCTGGGCTGACAGCCTAGCCATCATCTCTTCGACACTGCTCGCTCTCTTTATTGCGGGATCAATTCTCAAACGCCTGCCAGCACATTGGCAATCGCAGGGACGCCGAGTTCGAACGCGTCATGTGGTTGTGATGGCCCGATACCCAGTAATGGTATCAATAGTGTTGATTGGGGGAACGCAGCTCACCAGTCGTATGCTTCCACTGGGGTTGGTAGAGTCTCTAGCCTCCATCTTCCTTACAATCGCGGTCTTGGCATGGGGCCAGTTTGTTTACCGAGCGACTCAGTACGTTCTCAAGAACATTAGTTTGCAGAGCCCTGAAGAGGGGATCATTCGTCCGCAGACTTTACCCTTGCTCGAGAACGTCGCGGCCGTACTCAATGTGTTGTTAATGGTCTATCTGATATTCCTAGTCTGGAAAATCGATATGACCGCCTGGCTCGCATCGGCGGGTATAGTCGGTATCGCAGTCGGTTTTGCGGCGAAGGATACGATAGCGAACCTTCTCTCAGGCGTCTTTATATTGGCAGACTCCCCCTACAAAATTGGTGACTACATCGTTATTGATTCAGGCGAGCGAGGCAAAGTAACCCACATTGGCTTGCGCTCCACCCGGCTTCTCACCCGAGACGACCTAGAAATTAATATACCGAACGCGATCATTGCCAACGGTAAAATCATAAATGAATCTTCTGGACGTCACGTAAAGTCACGCACCCGTATTGCGGTTAGCGTTGCTTACGGTTCTGATCTGGAACGGGTGAAAAAGCTGTTACTTGAGGTCGCTGCGGATGAACAGCAAATCTGTGTAGACCCCGAGCCGCGAGTACGTTTCCGTACGTTTGGCGCTTCGGGATTGGATTTGGAACTGCTTGTCTGGATCGATGATCCTGAAATTCGCGGTCGCGTGATCGATGCTCTAAACACGGCAGTTTATA
>Ga0209652_1001389_pt1 | contig 19722 bp, 20 predicted proteins | sample SaaInl74LU_5_DNA_FD_184641 | JGI IMG/M metagenome (GOLD analysis project Ga0209652, IMG submission 184641) | Marine microbial communities from expanding oxygen minimum zones in the Saanich Inlet - ESP_74LU_5_DNA (SPAdes) (version 2) | ecosystem: Environmental > Aquatic > Marine > Intertidal zone... | reverse complement strand
AGCTATTTTACTTTTATCAGAAACAAATACCTGAAAGTTTTTTTGAATTGCTAGAATAGCTGCTCCTACGCCACTTTCTCCCGCACCAAGCACAACAATTTTCTGCTCTTTTTGTAAAGAGTTTTTAGTGTTGTTATGTAATGCTTGATGTTTCATTTATAATTAAATATCGTTTTGTTTTTACCTTAACTTTAAGGTTACAATGGTAAATACAGCCAGTAAGATGCCTACAATCCAAAAACGGACTACAATTTTACTTTCGTGATAACTCAACTTTTGATAATGATGATGCAAAGGAGACATTTTAAAAATTCTTCTACCTTCGCCAAATTTCTTTTTAGTGTATTTAAACCAAGATACTTGTAGAATAACAGAAAGATTTTCTACTACAAAAATTCCTGCTAAGATTGGCAGTAGCAACTCTTTTCTAATAGAAATTGCAATAACTGCTATAATTCCACCAATAGTTAAACTACCCGTATCTCCCATAAATATTTGTGCTGGATAGGTGTTGTACCAAAGAAACCCAATTAATGCACCTGCAAAGGCAAGAATAAAAACAGTCATTTCTCCTGAGTTTGGTATATACATTACATCTAAATAATCTGCAAAAATGATGTTACCAGAAACCCAAGCAAAAACTGCTAAGGTTACTACCATAATTGCAGAAGAACCTGCTGCTAAACCATCTATACCATCTGTTAAATTAGCTCCATTAGAAATGCCTGTTACTATAAAAACAGTAATAAAAATGAAAATAATCCATCCATACTTTTCGTATCCGTCACCTAAAAAACTTACTGCTTTTGAGTAATCTAACTCGTTATTTTTAAAAAACGGAACTGTTGTTTTTGTAGATTTATGGGCATCCCCAAAAACTTGTTTTTTACCATTTGCCTGAACCACTTGTTGTTCTACTGGCAACTGTTCTTTAATTGTTACATTTTCATTAAAATACAGCATAGAACCAACAATTACCCCTAAACCAATTTGACCTAAAACTTTAAACTTTCCTTTTAAACCAGCTTTGTCTTTTTTAAATACTTTTATGTAATCATCTAAAAAACCTATTAAGCCCATCCAAACAGTGGTAATTAATAAGATGATGATATAAATATTATCTAGTTTTGCTAACAAAAGTGCTGGAATTAACGTGGCTAAAATTATAATGACACCTCCCATTGTTGGCGTACCTGATTTTTGCACTTGCCCTTCTAAACCTAAATCTCTAATAGACTCTCCTACCTGCTTTTTTTGTAAAAATCGAATGATTCTTTTTCCATAAATTGCAGAGATTAATAATGATAAAATAAAAGCTGCAGCTGCTCTAAACGTAATAAACTGAAACACACTAGCTCCAGGAATACTAAATTGACTTTCTAAATATTGAAATAAATAATACAGCATTTTATTGGTTTTTTAGTTGATTAAAACAATTAGTAACTTCCTCTAAATCATCAAAATGAGTTCGTTCTCCATTAATATCTTGATAATTTTCGTGCCCTTTACCTGCAATTAAAATAATGTCTCCTGCTTCAGAAAACTTGCAAGCAGTTTTAATGGCTTGTTTTCTATTTAATACAGTAATTGTTTTTTTATAATTTTCTGGCGCAACCCCTGCTTCCATTTCATCTAAAATAGTTTGTGGATTTTCTGTTCTTGGGTTGTCTGATGTAAAAACTACTTGATTGCTTAATTGCGATGCAATGTGTGCCATTTTTGGTCTTTTGATTTTATCTCTATCGCCACCACAACCCACAACTGTTATTAGTTTTTCGTTACCAGTTCTAATATTATTAATGGTTTCTAATACATTTTTTAATGCATCTGGTGTGTGTGCATAATCTACAATTGCAGTTACTCCATCACTAGAAACTATATACTCAAACCTACCATTAACACTTTCTAATCGACTAACAAGGGTTAAAACTTCTAGTTTTTCTAACCCCAACAATTCTGCTGTTGCAATAATTGCGGTTAAATTGTAAATATTAAAAACACCAATTAATTTAGTCCAAACCTCTATACCGTCTATAGAAATTAACGTACCCGACAATTGCTTTTCTAAAATTTTCGCTTTAAAGTCTGCAATGGTTTTTAAGGCATACGTTTTTTTGGTAGCCTTTGTGTTTTGAAACATAAAGTTGCCATTTTTATCATCTAGATTCGTAAGGGCAAATGCCGATTTTGACAAACCATCAAAAAACTGTTTTTTTACATTTCTATATTCTGCAAAGGTTTCGTGATAGTCTAAATGATCATGAGATAGATTGGTAAAAATACCACCTGCAAAATGTAAACCCTCTGTTCTTTTTTGATGAATTCCATGAGAACTCACTTCCATAAAACAATAATCTACACCTGCTGTCAACATTTTATCTAAATAAGAGTTGATTGTTACAGAGTCTGGGGTAGTATGTGTTGCCTTAAACTCAATATCATTAACCAATATTTTTACAGTTGACAATAAGCCAACTTTATAACCAGCTTTTTTAAATAATTGATATAAAAGTGAAGCTACTGTAGTTTTACCATTGGTACCTGTAACCCCAATTAAAGGCATTTTTTCTGAAGGATTGTTGTAATAATTAGCTGCCATTATTGCCAAAGCAACACTAGAGTTAGCTACTTTTACATAGGTAACTTCCTCTTGTTTTGTAACAGGAACATCCTCGCAAATAATTACACTTGCACCAAAATCTATCGCTTTCTCTATAAACAAATGACCATTTACAGAAACCCCTTTTTGAGCAACAAAAACATCGTTTTTTGTTACTTTTCTAGAATCGAAAACAAGGTTATTTATTTGGATGTTAGTGCTTCCAAAAACTTGCTGTATTGCAACCTTATATAATATGTCTTTTAAATTTTTCAGTTTAAGACAGTTTTAATGTAATTGTTTTTCCTTTTTCTAATTTTGCTCCATTTTTAAGTGATTGAGATTTCACTTTACCCACTCCATCAACCTTTACTTTTAAACCTAAGTTTTCTAATAAAGACAAGGCATCCATAGCAGACATACCTTTTACATTTGGTATTTTTGTATAGTTTTTACTTAATAAAGAATTGTAATTTTGATAAGCCTTATCTATTTCTTCAAATTGAACAGCATCATCTACAGATTGCTTATCTGTAGGCGTTGTTGTATATATTTTTTGAGCAATTTCTTTAAAAACAGGTCCCGCAACTGTTGCTCCATAATATCCTTTTTCTTTTTTAGGATCATGAATTACCACAATACAAGAGTATTTTGGATTTTCTACAGGAAAAAACCCAGCAAAAGAAGCTACATAATGTTTGTTAGAATACCCAGCTGCAATGGTTTTACCGTCTTCATCAACATGTTTTGGTAAGTATTTTTTTGCTGTACCGGTTTTACCTGCCATAGAAAAATTAGGCGAATAAATATTATTTGCAGTTCCTTTTACAACCACATTTTCCATTATTTTTTTAATTTTGTTTAAAGTTTCTTGAGAAGCTATTTTTGGATTTATCACTTCCACATCAAAAACTTTTGCTACTTTATCCTGTCTTTTTACTTCTTTTATAAAACGTGGTTTTACCATAACCCCATTATTTGCAACAGCGTTGTAAAACATTAGTGTTTGCATTGGTGTTACAGAAATACCATAACCCCAAGACATCCATTCTAAAGAAATTTTATTCCATCTTTTGTCTGACGGCTTTGGTAACACAGGCCTACCTTCGCCTTTAATTTGAAAGCCTACAGGTTTTGTAAAACCATAGTTATCTAATTTTTGTATAAATTTTTCTGGTTGGTGATCATAATGTTTACGAATCAACTTAACAATACCCACATTAGAAGAAACCTCAAAAACTCTAGCTGCAGAAATTTTACTATACCCACCTCTATGAGAATCTTCTACTTTAGAACCATGTATATAAATTCTACCTTTTTCTGTATCTACAACCGTAGATGTATCTATTACTTTGTCATCTAAAGCCGCCATTAAACTTGCTAGTTTAAAAGTTGAACCTGGTTCATGACTTTCCCAAACCGCATAGTTTCTTTTTTCGTAGTATTTGCCTTTAGAAGTTCTGCCCAAATTAGAAATGGCTTTAATTTCTCCTGTAGCAGTTTCCATAACTACAGCACAACCATGATCTGCCTCAAAATACTCTAACCTTGCTAACAATGCATGGTGTGTAATATCCTGTATATTAACATCTATTGTTGTTATTACATCATGCCCATCAACAGGTTCTTTTTCGTTATAATCTGTTATCGGTTTCCATTTATTTTTCGCGATTTTTTGTTCCCATCTCAAACCATTTTCGCCTTGCATATAATCTGCAAAAGCCCCTTCTATACCAGCTTCACCTCTAAAATCGTCATAACCAATTGTTCTTTCTGCAATTTTGCCAATTGGATGTGCACGCTCTGTTCTGTGTTTTGCTATAAAACCACCTTTATAAACTCCCAAATTAAATATTGGAAATTTCTTCATCTTTAAATAATCTGTATACCCTATATTTCTTGCAATCAAAAAATACCTTCTTTTTTTATTCTTAGCACTTCTTAATCTGTTTTGATGATAGCTAACTGAGTTACCTAATAATTCTGATAATTTTGTAGCCAGCCCAACAATGTTTTCTTCAAAAACTTTATCATCTACGGTTACCAAATCCATGTAGATTGTAAATTTAGACATAGAAGTTGCTAACAAATTACCATCGGCAGCATAAACATTACCTTTGTTTGCATAAATAGTATCTTGCCTAATTGTAAGTTCTGTTGCTAGCTTTCTGTAAGTATCTCCATGAACATGTTGCAGGTTTACTACCCTAAACACAATTGCAAATAAAAAGAGGGCCATAAAAGCAACTACCCAGTAGAATTTAGTAAGAATGCCTTTTTTATGAGTTGCCAATTTAAATTATTTTTTAATAGTTACTTTTATTTTTTTCGGAGGAGTTTCTGAAGGGAATAAACCTCTTTCTTTTGCATTTCTCCTAATACTAGATTCCATTTCCATTCTTGTAAGAATTGTTTCTGTATCTAAAGATTCTGCCCTTAACTCTCTTTTCAATTTATTTAATTCTGTAATTTTTATTACTTTTTTATCTGCATTATGAGCACTTGTAATCATTATTAACAAGAGAAAAACAATAAAAAAAATTACTTTCCAGTTTTTTAAGGCAGATTCGTCTGTTAAAAAACTACCTCTTAAAAAGCTATAAATACTTTTTTTAACTTTAGACATTTTATTTTTTTAAGGTTGCAATTCGTAGTTTAGCACTGCGAGCTCTGTTGTTTTCATTAATTTCTTGCGAGGTAGGCACTATTAACTTTCCAACTTTCTGTAACGGCTCGCTCGAGTTTCCAAAAAAATCTTTTTCGGGCTCACCACTAAACAATCCTGTTCTTATAAATCTTTTTACCAATCTATCTTCTAAAGAGTGATATGAAATTACACTTAACCTACCCTCTTCTTTTAATAAAGTTGGTGTTTGCTGTAAAAATTCTTTTAAAACTTCTAACTCTTCATTTACTTCTATTCTAAATGCTTGAAATATTTGCGCTAAAATTTTATGCTCTTTGGCTTTTGGTAAATATTTCTGCAGAGCATTTTTTAACTGAAAACTAGTTTCAATTTTATTTTCTTCTCTTTTCTCAACAATTGTTTTCGCAATATTTCTAGAGTTTCTCAACTCCCCATACAGAAACAATATTTCTGCTAACTTTTCTTCTGAATAATTGTTTACAATTTCTTTGGCAGAGATTTTAGATTTTTGATTCATTCTCATATCCAAATCTCCATCAAAACGAATTGAAAAACCTCTTTCTGCCTCGTTAAACTGATGTGATGAGACCCCTAAATCTGCTAAAATTCCATCAACTTTTCTAACTCCATAAAACCTTAAAAACCTAGAAATATATCTAAAGTTTTCTGGTATTAATTGAAAACGCTCATCATCTATTACATTTGCCAAAGCATCAGGATCTTGATCAAAAGCAAACAACTTACCGTTTTTACCTAACTTTTTTAAGATTTCTTTAGAGTGCCCTCCGCCACCAAACGTTACATCTATATAAACACCTTCAGCTTTTATTGCTAAAGCATTTACACTTTCCTCTAATAAAACTGGATTATGATAACTCATCTACATCTGTATTACCCATTACATCTTCTGCCAATTCTGCAAAATCTACAGCAGCATCATCTATAGCTTTCTCGTAATTATCTTTATCCCAAATTTCTATGATATTCACAGCAGAAGACAACACCACTTGCTTTTTAATCGAGGCAAATTCGCATAAATCTTTTGGTATCAAAATCCTTCCAGCAGAATCAAAATCTACTGTTTTTACACCTGCAGTAAACCTTCTAATAAAATCATTATTCTTTTTAACAAACCTATTTAGCTTGTTTATTTTCTGCATCATCAAAGTCCATTCCTGCATTGTATACAACTCTAAACAAGGCTGAAAAACAGCTCTCTTTATCACAAATCCTTGAGAAACAACTGGCTGCAACTGCTTTTTTAAAGCAGTAGAAAACATAACTCTGCCCTTTGCATCTGCTTTACATTCGTATGTACCAATTAAATTTATCACCCTCTTACTAATGAAATATTGTTGATTTCAAAAATATATAAAATTTACCACTTTTTACCACTTTTTACCACATTGTTAATAAATATTTATTATTTTATCTAAACAACATTAAAAAATCGTTTAAATATTGAATTCGAGACATTTATAAAAAGGTTATATATTTTATAAAAAAGAACTACATTTGCGAATAAGTAAAACGAATTGAATAATGACTGATAAGTTAAAATCTGAAGGGAAATTTACATATGTAGAGGAAGGAGAAGGGCCTGCAATTATTGTTTTACATGGTTTAATGGGCACTTTAAGTAATTTTAAAGAAACTTTTTTTCATTTTTCTGAAAATGGATATAAAGTTTTAATACCTGAATTACCATTATACTCTTTACCGCTATTAAAAACCAATGTTAAAAATTTAGCGATATTTTTAAAAGAATTTATGGAACATAAAAACATTGATTCTGCTATTTTGCTTGGGAATTCTTTAGGCGGGCATATTGCTTTATATTTTACAAAACATTATCAACAAAAAGTAAAAGCACTTGTTTTAACAGGCAGCTCTGGTTTGTACGAAAAAGCAATGGGAGATAGTTTTCCAAAAAGAGGAAATTATGAGTATATAGAACAAAAAACTAAAAGCGTTTTTTTCGATCCTGAAATTGGAACCAAAGAAATGGTAGATGAAGTTTTTAAAATTGTAAACGATAGAAATTCTGTTATACGAACTCTAGCAATAGCCAAAAGTGCTATTAGACACAATATGGCTAAAGATTTACCCGAAATGAAAATACCAACCTGTATTATTTGGGGAAAACAAGACAATGTTACACCACCTGAAGTTGCAGATGATTTTCATAAGCTTTTACCTAATTCTGATTTGTTTTGGATTGACAAATGTGGGCACGCAGCAATGATGGAAAAACCAGAAGAATTTAACACAATTCTACATAAGTGGTTTACAGATAGAAATATTTAGGGCATGAAAATAAAGTCTGCAGAATTTGTAATGAGCAACAGCAATGTTATAAATGCTCCTAAAGATAGAATACCAGAATACGCTTTTATAGGACGTTCTAATGTAGGTAAATCATCATTAATTAATATGCTGATGGAGCGTAAAGATTTGGCTAAAATTTCTGGAAAACCTGGTAAAACACAGTTAATCAATCACTTTAAAATAAACGATTCTTGGTTTTTAGTAGATTTACCTGGTTATGGTTATGCCCAAGTTTCTAAAAAGAAAAGAGTTATTTTTCAATACTTTATAGAAAATTATTTTAAAGAAAGAGAACAATTAGTTTGCACCTTTGTGTTGATAGATTCCAGACACGACCCACAAAAAATAGACTTAGATTTTATGCAGTTTTTGGGTGAAAACCAAATTCCTTTTTGCATTGTTTTTACAAAAGCAGACAAATTAAGTAGCTCTAAATTAAACAAACAAATTACGTCTTACAAAAAGAAATTACTGAATTATTGGGAGGCTTTACCAACATCATTTATAACCTCATCTTCTACTGGGTTTGGTAGAAAAGAGTTTTTAGACTTTATTGATGGCGTTAACCAAGACGTTGCCAAAGATTTTAAATAAAAACCTTTTACCCACTTAAGGTAACACTTAAAAATGCACACTACAAAAAACAACTTACAAGTTTTATTTGAAGACAATCATATATTAATTGTAAATAAAAGAGCTGGTGATATTACACAAGGTGATAAAACTGGAGACAAACCTTTAAATGAAGTTGTAAAAGAATACATTAAAGACAAATACAACAAACCTGGTAATGTTTTTATTGGCACTGTACATAGATTGGACAGGCCTACTTCTGGTGTTGTAATTTTTGCTAGAACCTCTAAGGCTTTAGAGAGATTGAATAAAATGTTGCGAGAAAAAAGCATCCAAAAAACCTATTGGGCACTGGTTAAAAATAAGCCAAAAAAGACAAAAGATACGTTAATAAACTTCCTTAAAAAAGACTCCAAAAAAAATAAATCTTTTGTTTACAAAAAAGAAATTGATGGTAGTAAAAAAGCTATTTTACACTATTCAGTTTTAAAAAATCTAGATAATTACACCCTGTTAGAAATAGATTTAGAAACTGGCAGACATCATCAAATTAGAACACAATTAGCAACTATTGGTTGCCCAATAAAAGGCGATTTAAAATATGGTTTTGCAAGGTCTAATAAAGATGGTAGCATTTCTTTACATGCCAGAAAAATTGAATTTGTACATCCTGTTTCTAAAGAACATATTAAAATTATTGCACCTACACCTACAGATGTTGTTTGGAATGCTTGTGAGAAAAATTAAATTTTAGGCTTTAAAACTAAAACTCGCACGTTTTTCTCAATTTCTTGTTGATTTATTTGCATTTTTTCAAACTTGCCATCTAAATATTTTTGTTGTTGATCTTTATAATACCTACTAAATAAACGACCAGATTGTCCTGTTGGTAAAATTGATAAACTATTTTCTACATCAGAAAAATCTATAATTCTTCTTGTAGAAGGGCCTGCTGTAACTTTGTAAACCCCTGTGCTATCTAGTTTAAATATCTGATTGTTAATCACCTCATTACCACCAATAGTTTTAAATGGCCCTACATTAAATATTTTACGTAAAACACCACCAGCTTTACCTATAGCGTGTTCATGCTCTACAGAAATTACCTTATCCCAAGTCCAAAGTTCTACATTTGTTCCTAGTTGATTTTCTAAAAAAAGAAACGCTTTTTTAAAAGATTTGTTTATAATTTCTTCTTTTGACTCCACCTTATTTTTAGTGGTAATATCATCCCACCAAACAGAATTATCTCTAGTAATTTGAGTTGTTAAAACCTGATCTTGTAACTGAGAGTTGATAAACAAATTAAAACTTTTTCCTATTTCATCTTTATAAGTAGCCACTAAAAACTCATATAAAAAGCGATTATAAATTGTTGGTCCAATAGCATCTTTTAAATAAACGCCTTTCCAATTTTTTAAAATTTCAAAAGCTTTTTTCTCTGATGGATTTAGCCCAGGGTAATCAACACTTTTTAGCAATTTGTTTGCAATTTCTGGCACTACCGAAGAGGTTACATCATAAGTCATTTTAACAACATCCTCTTTTGTAAAATCATTTTTAGCTTCTAATAGCTCTACAATTCTTTTAGACCTATCTTCTGGTTGATAGTATCCAGGGTATAATTTTCCTCTTACAGAATCTGGTTGATGATTCGCGGAATACACATAATTAGAGCTTGGGTTAATGGCTTTCGGATTTTCTTCAAAAGGCAAAATTTCTAAGATTTCATCTTCACCAGAAGCGCCATCTAAAAACAGTTTTGATGATACACCTTCTCTTAATTGATACAATTTAGCAGAAGCAAACCAAGCAATGTTATTGTTTGCATCTCCATACATTACATTTAAACCAGGTGCATGTATTTTTTCTACAGCATTTTTAAATTCATTAAAAGATTTTGCATGACTCATCCCAAAAGCAACATCTAAAGTTTTATTTTCCATTTGGGTAAAAATCCAATTCATGGCTATGGGTCTATCATCATTAATATGATTTACCAAACCATTCATTATAGGTCCATGTTTGCTAACCTTTACAACAAAAGTAGTATCTGGTTCGTCTTTGATTTTAATGGTTTTCTCAATAAAATCGTATTTTAAAAACCCATTTTTTGTTTTATATTCTAAATTATTATTCGGATTATTTTCTTCTACATAAAAGTTTAAATCGTCATTAGCCAACATTGTTAAACCATAAGCATAATCTTTGTTATGCCCTAAAAGCGGAAAAGGCATTAAGGCAATATTGAATCCGTAAATTTCAAAATCGGGTGTTTTTATGTGATTTTGATACCAAACTGAAGGTTGAGAATATCCAATATGAGGATCATTTGCAAAAATAACTTTTCCGTTTTTTGTTTTTTCTGCACCAAGTACCCAAGAGTTACTTCCTATAAAAGTAGATACAGGTAAAGCATCCATAATATTACTAACTTCTTGAGATAAATTAGATTTTAACGGATTTACTTCTTTTTTATTAATGGTTAAGTTTTTACTGTAAGAATTCATCAACTCATTAATGTAAGCTTCTCCTAAATTCTCTTTAATATCTGTTAATAAAGGATCTGTTTTATGGGCAACAGCAAAACTAAATGCCATATAACCAAATACGTTATATACGTCTTTAATGGTATATTTTTCTACTTCTACATCCACCAAACTAAATTCTAAAGGTATTTGTCCTTCTTCTATATATTGGTTAATTCCGTCTAAATATTTCTGAGTTAAAATGTACGCGTCAGTATTTTTATCAAGTTTTTCTATCGTTTTTGCGGCAGCCTCTTCAATTCCTAATCCACTAAAAAACAAATCTGTTTTTAATAATTTTTTTCCAAATATTTCCGACAATCTACCAGGAGCAATTCTTCTAATTAATTCCATTTGCCACAACCTATCTTGTGCGTGTACATATCCTAAAGCCACATATGCATCTTCTTGGGTTTTAGCATTAATGTGTGGCACACCGACATCATCAAAACGAATAGTAACCTCACTTTTAATCTTTTTCAATTCAATTTCACCAGAATAATTTGGTTGTAAAGCGCTTGAAAGATACCAAACTGCTATAAATAAAACAGTTAAAATTAATAAAAGCGCTATCAGAATTTTTTTTACTATTTTCATGGAAATGTGTTTGATATTTTCAAAGATAATAGATTTATATTGTATTTTTGATGTATTCACAAAACAACTACTTTATGAAAAAAATTCAAATGGTAGACCTACAAGGTCAATATGCAAAAATTAAAGAAGATGTAAACAATTCTATAGAACAAGTTTTAAGTACATCTGCATACATAAACGGACCTTTAGTACACGAATTTCAAAAAGATTTAGAAAAATATTTAGATGTAAAACATGTAATACCTTGTGCAAATGGTACAGATGCATTACAAATTGCAATGATGGGTTTAGGTTTAGAACAAGGTGATGAAGTAATTACTGCAGATTTTACATTTGCAGCTACGGTAGAAGTAATTGCATTATTAAAATTAACACCCGTTTTAGTAGATGTAGATGCTAAGACTTTTAATATTGATATTGATGCATTAAAAAAAGCAATTACACCTAAAACAAAAGCTATTGTACCTGTACATTTATTTGGTCAAGTTGCCAATATGGATGCCATTATGGAAATTGCCAAAGAATATAATTTATACGTTATAGAAGACAATGCTCAAGCAATTGGGGCAAATTATACTTTTAAAAATGGTAAAAAACAAAAAGCAGGTACTATTGGTAATGTAGGTACAACTTCGTTTTTTCCGTCTAAAAACTTAGGTTGTTACGGTGATGGAGGTGCCATTTTTACCAATGATGATAAACTAGCTCATACTATTAGAGGTATTGTAAATCATGGAATGTACACCAGATATTATCATGATGTAGTTGGCGTAAACTCTAGATTAGACTCTATACAAGCTGGAGTTTTAAAAGCAAAGTTACCTAACTTAAATGAGTATTGTAATGCTAGAAGAAATGCTGCTCGCTTTTATAATAACGCTTTTGCACAAAATTCAAATATCATAACACCAACGGCAAAGTCGAATGCAACAAACCATTGTAATCAAATTTGTGATGTTTGTGATTGTCATGTATTCCATCAATATACCTTACAAATTACCAATGGTAAAAGAGATGCTTTGCATAAACATTTATTAGACAAAGGCATTCCAAACGCTATTTATTATCCTGTAGCATTACACGCACAAAAAGCGTATACAGACAAACGTTATAACGAAAGTGATTTTCCAGTTACAAATCAATTAATAGAAACGGTAATTTCTTTACCAATGCATACAGAGTTAGAGAATGAACAATTGGAGTTCATTACAAAAACCATCATTAATTTTGTAGGTTAGACGATTATAAAAGAAACTTAATTTTAAGCAAAAAGGAGGTTTTTTAGTGATATTTTTCGTGATTTTTAATGAATTTTTAGTGTTTTTTGCTAAAAATTCACTTTTTTGAAGCTTTTATTTTTAAGAAAACCAACTATCTATTAACATATTTACAAAAATAAACGGTGCTTTTTTTCATATCTGTATTTTTTATCTGATTTTCAATATTTTACGTCCTATTTATTGACATTACTTATCATTACAAGTAATTTTGTTATTTGTATTATTAATGATAAATGAACTCAATGAAATTGATTAAAATTAAAAGAGAGACCAGGTTAGAACAACGTCACACAATTAAAATGGGTACTTTAAATACTAAAGTAACCTATATAAAAATGACGCTTTTTAACCTTATCAATCTAAAAACATTACACAAATACAGAGAAACTTATTATGGTAAAATAAAAGATTGTGAAGATTGCGTTTTAGCAAAATAAATTTAAAAAAGCCTCAATTTTAAAATAAAATTGAGGCTTTTTTAAAAAATTGAATATATAATTTACTCAAAACTTGCTCCACTAGCAGCAACACTTCTATCAATTTTACGCATTAAACCTTGTAAAACTTTTCCTGGCCCAACTTCTATAAACTCAGTTCCACCATCAGCAATCATTGCTTGAACACATTGAGTCCATTTTACAGGAGCTGTTAATTGCGCAATTAAGTTTTCTTTAATCTCATTAGGATTTGTAACCGCTTTTGCGACAACATTTTGATACACAGCACAAGTTGGTTCACCAAACTCGGTTGCTTCTATTGCTGCTGCTAATTCTTCTCTTGCAGGCTCCATCATTGGAGAATGAAATGCACCTCCAACTGGTAATAACAAAGCTCTTCTAGCTCCTTTTTCTGTCAATACCTCACACGCTTTTTCTACCGCATTTATTTCTCCAGAAATTACCAATTGTCCTGGGCAATTATAATTTGCAGCTACTACTACTCCATCAATTTCAGCACAAGTTTCTTCAACAACATTGTCATCCAATCCTAAAACTGCTGCCATAGTAGATTCTTGCATTTCACAGGCTTTCTGCATTGCTAAGGCTCTTTTAGAAACCAATTGTAAACCGTCTTCAAAAGTTAATACCCCATTTGCAACTAAAGCAGATAATTCTCCTAAAGAATGTCCTGCAACCATTTCTGGCTGAAAAGCATTGCCTAATACTTTTGCTAAAATCACGGAATGCAAAAAAATAGCAGGTTGTGTAACCTTAGTCTCTTTTAACTGCTCTGCAGTTCCTTCAAACATAATGTCTGTGATTTTAAACCCTAAAATATCATTTGCTTTCTCAAAGTATTCTTTCGCTAATGGTGACTTTTCGTATAAATCCAATCCCATTCCTGTAAATTGCGCTCCTTGACCTGGAAAAATATATGCTTTCATAATAATATGTAATCGTTAAGTTGTTAAACTGTTTAATAGCGACAAAAATAATCATTTTTATTAGAAGCTGATTCCTGCTTTTCGTTATATATTTTTCCAACAAACTTCTAACTTCTAACAAAATTCGTAACTTCGTTTTATGACATATAAAGACAAACTACTTGCAAATAGAATTTACCTAATTCTTGCTGCTCTTTTTATAGCCTCTTTAGTAACCTCTAACTTAATATTCCAAAAGTTCTTTTATTGGTATCCTTTTGATATTCAAGTTTTCGATACAAAACTTTTTGAAGTTTCTGTAGGACTTTTACCTTATCCAATTACGTTTTTAATTACCGATATTTTATCAGAAATTTATGGAAAACGAAAAGCAAATGAGGTGGTTATTGCAGGAATTTTTGCTTCCTTTTTCTCGCTAATCATTATCTATGTTTCTAAAGAAGTACCAGCTACATCTTGGTCTCCTGTAAATGACAGTATTTTTGTCAATGTGTTTGGTGCAGCCCCTTTAGCAGTTTTCGCTTCGATGATGGCGTATTTGTTTGCCCAATTTATAGATATTAGAATTTATCATTTTTGGAAACAATTAACGAAAGGAAAACACTTGTGGTTGCGTAATAATTTCTCAACCTTTTCTTCTCAAATCATTGACACTCTAACCGTTTTAGTCTTATTATGTTTATTCGGAATTATCGATTGGAAAAACTTTTTAGGCCTTTTACTAAGTGGTGTTATTTTTAAAATACTAATTGCAGCTTTAGACACCCCAATTTTATATTTGGTTGTTTATGCTTTTCGAAAAAGATTCAACTTAGCAATCAATGAAGAAATTGATGATAAAGTTCTCATTGGAAAGGTTCAAGACGTAAATGAAATGAGTGTGTAAAATTTAGAGAAATTTTTGTAATTATTAAAAAAATATTGCGTCTAAACCCTCAGAAATACGATTAAAGATGAAAAAAATAAGTTTACTTTTTGTGATACTTTTTGTATACCTTCAAAACAATGCACAAACATCAATTTTTAACAACTTACTACAAGCTCATGTTTCTGATGACGGAATTGTAGATTATAAATCTTTTAAAGCAGATCAATCAAAATTAGACACTTACCTCTCTTATTTAGAAAAAACAACACCTAAAATTTCTTGGTCAGCTAATAAACAAAAAGCATTTTGGATTAATGCTTATAACGCATATACGATAAAATTAATCTTAGAAAACTATCCCCTAAAAAGTATTTTAGACATTAAAAAGGATGGAAAAACAGCCTGGAAAATTCCTTATGCAAAAGTAGGTAGCAGAATTTATACTTTAGACTACATCGAACATAATATTCTACTTGAAAAATTATTCGATCCAAAAATTCATGTGGGCGTTAATTGCGCCTCCGTTTCTTGTCCTAAATTAGGAAATATCGCTTTTACAGAAAATAATGTAGAAACTGAATTAACAAAATTGATGAAGGCTTTTATCAATGACTCATCTAGAAACAAAATAGATAAAAAGAAAGTTCAAATTTCGAAAATATTTAATTGGTTTAAAAGTGATTTTACCAAAAACGGTACTGTAATAGAATACTTAAATATATATTCAAATACAGAAATTAAGTCTAACGCAAAAATTAGTTATAAAAAATACGACTGGTCTTTAAACGGTAACTAAACAACTCTTTTTAACAAAAATTTTTAAAAACAAATTGTATCTTTCAATTTTAAAATTAAAATCAATTTATGTCAAAATCATATTATGACGCAACCGATTTAAGAAAGTTCGGTAAAATAACTGAATGGAGTGAAGAACTTGGAAACAAATTCTTTGATTATTATGGAAAAGTCTTTGAAGAAGGCGCATTAACCGCTCGTGAAAAAAGTCTAATTGCCTTAGCTGTGGCCCATACAGAACAATGTCCTTATTGTATTGATGCTTATACAAAAGACACGTTACAAAGAGGCGTTACTAAAGAACAAATGATGGAAGCCATTCATGTTGGTGCTGCTATAAAAAGCGGTGCAACTTTAGTACATGGTGTTCAAATGATGAATAAGGTAAATAAACTTGATGGATAACTAATTATGAATTTTAAAGTACGATTTATGAGTTAAAATACTCTTTTCGTAATTCATAATTCTACATTCGTAATTAAATGAAAAAATCATTAAAAGCAAGAAATAACGACATCGCAAATACTTCTCGTCAACTAGAAATTCTGTCAAAAGGTATTTTTGCAGATGGAGAATTACCCACATTTGCAGCTAAAATTGCAACAACCAATCAATTTCCACTCCGTCCTAAAAAGTTAGAGGTTTTACAAATAAATTTGGGCTATATGTGTAATCAGGTTTGTGAGCATTGTCATGTAGATGCAGGCCCAGATCGTAAAGAAATCATGACTAGAGAAACCATGCAGCAATGTTTGGAGGTCATCAAAAAAACAGAAGCTCATACCTTAGATTTAACTGGTGGTGCACCAGAAATGAACCCAAATTTCAAATGGTTTGTAGAAGAAGCATCAAAAGCAGGAATTAAAGATTTTATTGTGCGTTCTAATTTAACCATTATTAGAGCTAACAAAAAATATTACGATTTACCCCAATTCTTTAAAAAACACAACATTCATGTTGTTTCTTCTATGCCACACTGGACACGAGGAAAAACCGACAAACAGCGTGGTGAGGGTGTTTTCGATAAATCGATTAAAGCTTTACGAGAATTGAATGCTGTAGGGTATGGAATAAAAGGTTCTGGTTTAAAATTAGATTTAGTCTATAATCCTTCAGGAGCATTTTTACCTGGAGATCAAATGGGCTTAGAACGTGATTTTAAAAAGGCCTTAAAAGAAGATTTTAATATCGATTTTCATAATTTATTTGCCATTACTAATTTACCAATCAGTAGATTTTTAGATTATCTCATTGCATCAGAAAATTACGAAGATTACATGTATGCTTTGGTTGATGCCTACAATCCTGCAGCTGTAGAAAATGTAATGTGTACCAATACCATTTCTGTAAGTTGGGATGGTTGGTTGTATGATTGCGATTTTAATCAGATGCTAAATTTAAAAGTAGCTAGTAAAGTAAAACATATTGCCAATTACAACGAAGAATTGCTACAAAATAGAAATATCATTATCAACCAACATTGCTATGGTTGTACAGCTGGCGCAGGTAGTAGCTGTCAAGGAACTGTTGCGTAAAGCCTCATTTTCTTTGAGATATTTCCAGAAAAAAGAAGAAATTCAGCAAGTTTGAAAAAATAAATTGCAATTGACTATAGTCAATTGTAAAAAATAAAAATTTAAAATGAGTTATTTAGAAACCACCAAAGACGTTTATAAAGAAGCAGCCTTAACACCAGATGTTGGTTTATGCTGTACCACCAATCCTATTTGGGAATTACCAGGATTAAAAATTCCTAGAATTATGCAAGAAATGAATTACGGTTGTGGTTCTACTGTGCATGCAAGAGATTTAACCAACAATCCAAAAATGTTATATGTGGGTGTTGGTGGTGGAATGGAGCTATTGCAATTTGCCTACTTCAACAGAAATAAAGGGGGTGTTATTGGTTTAGATGTGGTGGATGAAATGCTAGAAGCGTCTCGTAAAAACTTTAAAATCGCAGAAAAACAAAACAATTGGTTTAAAAGCAACTTTGTAGATTTACGCAAAGGAGATGCCATGAATTTACCAGTAGAAGACAATTCTATTGATGTTGCTGCTCAAAACTGTTTGTTCAATATTTTTAAATCTGATGATTTACAAAAAGCCATTGCAGAAATGTACAGAGTGCTAAAGCCTCATGGTAAATTGGTAATGAGCGATCCTACTTGCGAACAGGAAATGAATGATGAATTAAGAAATGACGAACGCTTGCGTGCTTTATGTTTAAGTGGTAGTTTATCCATTGCAGATTATGTAAAAGCGTTAACCGATGCTGGTTTTGGCACTATTGAAATTAGAGCAAGAAAACCATACCGTATTTTAGATCCAAAGAATTATCCAACTAACAAATTGATTTATATAGAATCAATAGAAGTGGCTGCTATAAAAGATCCAATGCCTGCTGATGGCCCCTGTATTTTTACAGGTAAAGCAGCCATTTATTTTGGTAATGAAGATTATTTTGATGATAATGCAGGTCATGTTTTATTAAAAAATCAACCCTTAGCCATTTGCGATAAAACTGCAGGAGCTTTAGCTGCTTTAGGTAGAGATGATATTTTTATTTCAGAAAGTACCTATCATTATGATGGCGGTGGATGTTGCTAATTGAAAATTACAAACTTTATGTCATTTCGAGCGCAGTCGAGAAATCTTTTACTGATTTTTACCAGAAACCCAGAATTGGGCAAAGCAAAAACACGTTTGGCAAAAACCGTAGGTGATAAAACGGCTCTAGATATCTATAAATTTTTATTAGAAAAAACTAAAAACATTGTTGTTGAAGTAAAAAGTGCAGACAAGGCTGTGTACTATTCAGTAAAAATTAGAGAAAACGATATTTGGAATGCCAATACCTTTCAAAAATACCAACAATTTGGGGAGGATTTAGGAATACGAATGCAAAATGCCTTTCAAAACGGATTTAATGCAGGTTACCAAAAAGTACTGATTATTGGAAGTGATTTGTATGATTTAACATCAGAAATTATAGAAAATGCTTTTGAAAAGTTAGAAAAAAACGATGTTGTAATTGGACCTGCAAAAGATGGAGGCTATTATTTATTAGGCATGAATTCGCTTCAAGAAAATATTTTTAAAAACAAAAAATGGGGCACAGAAACTGTTAGAAAAGATACGTTAGCAGGTTTAAATGATAAAAAAGTATTTTTGTTAAAAGAATTAAATGATGTAGATGTATTTGAAGATATAGAACATCACCCTGCATTTCAAACCTTTTTAAAGTAATGATAAATAAAAAACAACAACTGCAAGAAACCACTCAATTTTTAAAAACAAACGGAATTACCAACCCAGAAATAGGCATTGTTTTAGGTACAGGTTTAGGGAAATTGGTGGATGAAATAGCTATTGAAAAAGAAATTTTATATGCAGATATCCCTCATTTTCCACAAGCAACTGTTGAATTTCATTCAGGTAAATTAATTTACGGAGAATTGTCTGGCAAAAAAGTAGTGGTAATGTCGGGTCGTTTTCATTTATACGAAGGCTATAATGCTTGGAAGGTAACCTACGGAATTAGAACAATGCATGGTTTAGGAATCCAAAATTTACTAATCTCTAACGCTGCTGGTGCCATCAATTTAGATTATAAAAAAGGCGATTTAATGCTGATTGAAGATCATATTAATTTACAAGGAGCATCACCTTTAGCATTTAAAGAGGCCAAAGATTTTGGAAATATTTTTGCAGATATGTTAGCGCCTTATTCTGAGAAGATCAATTCAAAAATGATAGAGGTAGCAAAACAAAACAACATTCAGTTACATTTAGGAGTTTATGCAAGTGTATTAGGACCGCAACTAGAAACTAGAGCAGAATACAGAATGCTGCAAATTTTAGAAACCGATGCTGTAGGCATGAGCACTGTACCCGAAGTTATTGTTGCCAAACAACTCAATTTGCCTTGTGCCGCAATTTCTGTATTAACAGATGAGTGCGATCCAAAAAATTTACAACCTGTAGATATTGCAGAAATTATTGCCATTGCTGGTGAAGCAGAACCTAAAATGATTACCTTGTTTAAGGGAGTTATCGAAAAATTATAAAGCTATGCAAGACCCTTCAGGTTTCGAAAACCTGAAGGGTCTTAAAACTAAAA
>Ga0209652_1001383_pt1 | contig 19756 bp, 21 predicted proteins | sample SaaInl74LU_5_DNA_FD_184641 | JGI IMG/M metagenome (GOLD analysis project Ga0209652, IMG submission 184641) | Marine microbial communities from expanding oxygen minimum zones in the Saanich Inlet - ESP_74LU_5_DNA (SPAdes) (version 2) | ecosystem: Environmental > Aquatic > Marine > Intertidal zone... | reverse complement strand
GACGAGCGCGTCGTGGACTACCTCGCCGGTCGCTTCAAAGAGACCACCGGCGTTGACGTCTCGAAAGACAAGATTGCTAAGCAGCGTCTGAAGGAAGCTGCCGAGCAGGCGAAAAAGGAGCTCTCGACCTCGACGAGCACGCAGATTCAGCTGCCCTACCTGTCGTTGACCGAAAGCGGTCCCGCCAACCTGGATGAGACGCTCTCGCGCGCAAAGTTCGAAGAGCTCACCAAGGACCTGCTGGAGCGCACGAAGAAGCCCTTCAACGACGTGATCAAGGAAGCAGGCGTCAAGCTTGCAGAGATTGCTCACGTAGTTATGGTGGGTGGTTCCACCAGGATGCCCGCCGTCACCACCTTGGTGACCGAGCTGACCGGTGGTCGCGAGCCCAACAAGGGTGTCAACCCGGATGAGGTTGTCGCCGTCGGCGCAGCCCTCCAGGCCGGCGTTCTGATGGGTGAGCGCAAGGACGTGCTGCTTATTGATGTGACCCCCCTGAGCCTCGGAATCGAGACCAAGGGTGGAATCATGACCAAGCTCATCGAGCGCAACACCGCGATCCCCACCAAGCGCAGCGAGACCTTCACGACAGCGGATGACAACCAACCCTCGGTGTCGATCCAGGTCTTCCAGGGAGAGCGCGACTTCACCAAAGACAACAAACCTTTGGGGAACTTCGAGCTCACCGACATTGCGCCTGCTCCCCGCGGGATCCCCCAGGTGGAAGTCACCTTCGACATTGACGCCAACGGAATCGTTCACGTGTCCGCCAAAGACAAGGGAACGAACAAGGAACAGTCGATGACGATCACCGGTGGCTCCTCGCTTCCCAAGGAAGACATCGAGCGTATGGTCCAAGAAGCAGAAGAGCACGCCGCTGAGGACAAGAAGCGTCGCGAAGCTGCCGAGGAGCGTAACGGTGCCGAACAGCTCGCCTACTCGGTGGAGAAGCTCCTCAAAGACAATGACGAGAAGCTTCCTGACGACGTCAAATCAGAAGTGCAGGCCGACTTGGATGCACTGAAGACCGCGCTTGCCGGCGAGGATGACGAGGCCGTCAAGACGGCCATGGAAACCCTGAGTCAGAGCCAAACCAAACTTGGTGAAGCCCTGTATAAGGAAGACGCTGAAGCACCCGCTGACGCCGGAGACGCCCCCGCGGAAGACGATGAAGACATTGTCGACGCTGAGGTTGTTGACGACGAAGCGGACGACAGCTCCGACAAGAAGTAGACGCGATGGCACAGTCAGATAAGCCTGAGCGCGAAGAAGAGGAACAAGAGCAACCCCTCTTCACCGACAAACGACGGGTTGATCCTGAAACAGGCGATGTCCGACCTGAGGCAGCGGAAGCTGCCTCAGGGGACGACATCACCGAGGAAGACATCGAGCTTCTTGCCGAAGCGGAGCGTGACCTGGTGGCGGAATACCGTGATCGTGCTGCGCGCGCTGAGGCCGAGCTCCAAAACTTCCGCATGCGTGTGGAGCGGGACCGTCAGGCAAATCGGGAAGCCGTTATTGCTGAAGTGATTCGTGCCCTCTTGCCCGTGATGGATGACTTAGATCGCGCGGACGCCCACGGGGATTTAGCCGGTGGGCCCCTAGAACTTGTGGCACAAAAACTGCGCGCCAGTTTTGAGCGCTACGGCCTCGCAGCCGTCGGCGAGGTGGGCGAAGTTTTTGATCCTGCCAAGCACGAGGCGATGGTCCGGCTTCCCGAAGCGGGAGCGGAGGGCGAGACGGTCGCGGATGTCATCGAGGGTGGTTACATCCTGGGCGACAAGCTGGTGCGTCCCGCCAAAGTAGCCGTCAAAGTACCGGCTGACGAGTAGACCTAAAGGAGGTGTGCGATGGCTAGCCAAGATTGGTTAGAAAAAGACTTTTACAAGATTCTTGGTGTGTCCAAGAGTGCTTCTGATGCCGAAATCAAGAAGTCTTATCGCTCCCTGTCCAGAAAGTATCACCCGGACGTGAACCGGGATGACCCTCAGGCTGAGGCACGCTTTAAAGAGGTCTCGGAAGCTTATTCGGTGCTCTCTGACAAGAATGAACGCGCAGAGTATGACCAGATTCGCACGATGCAATCGGGCGGACCCAGGTTTAGCGCCGGCGGTTCGCAGGGCGGTTTCGAGGATGTCTTTGGCGGAATGTTTGGCGGGGGTAGCCCGCGCGGTGCTCCCTCGGGAGATTACGGTGACCTGTTCTCTGGTCTCTTCGGTGGCGGGGGCGGCGGCTTCAATGGTTACCGCGAACCCACTAAAGGTCGCGACATCGTTTCCCGTGTGACCATCGATCTGAAGACGGCTATCGCAGGAACTGACATCACTCTCGAAGGGCCCGGCGGCAAGAAAATCACCGCTCGCGTTCCCGCCGGAGTCAAAGACGGACAAAAGGTGCGCCTGCGAGGTAAAGGCCACCCGAGCCCTGATGGCGGAAAAGCCGGTGATGTGATCATTACCGTGGGAGTGCCCAAGCACCAGATTTATTCGCGAGATGGTGATCACTTGCGCATCGACGTTCCGATCACCTTTGGCGAGGCCACCCTGGGCGCAACGGTGGAAGTTCCGACCATTGACGGCGAGATCGTGAAAGTCAAAATTCCCGCGGGTACTCCCAGCGGGAAGGTCCTCCGGGTAAAGGGCAAAGGCGTGCGGGCCGGAGCAGCTCTGGGTGACCTGCTTGTTGAACTGCAGGTTGCGGTCCCCTCACACCTGTCGGGTGCGGCAAAGAGTCACCTCGAAAAACTGATGGCGGCACTGCCTAATGAGAACCCCCGTGAGGATTTGGTTAAGCGAGCGAAAGGGTAGGTGAGTCATGGATGCGCTAACCCCGCTCTTTTCCATCGCAGCTGCGGCTGACCTTGCCGGCATGCACCCGCAAACCTTGCGCCAGTACGACCGACTCGGGCTGGTTTCTCCCACGCGCACGGCTGGGCGCACTAGACGCTACTCCATGAAGGACGTGGTGAAGCTTCGGGAGGTTCAGCGCCTGAGCTCGGAGGGACTCAACCTCGAGGGCATTAAGAGAATTGTGGAGCTGGAGGAGCAGGTCGATATCTTGACCAAACGGGTGCGCGATCTCGAATCCACCCTGGCCGATGAAATTCTCGTTCGCACTGGACGCCGCGTGTTTGCCGCTGGCGCCGAAGGCGACGTTATCCCGTTGCGCGCCGGAGAGCGCGCCAAGAAATCCAATCAAGTGGTGCTGTGGAACCCCCTTCGAGGCATACTTCCACCCTCCCGCCAAGATGACGCGTAAAGGACGGAAAAATGCCTAACGGTAACCCCCAGCAAGAAGAGCTCAAGAGCGCTCTGGAGCAATATGGAATGAACCTGACCGACATCGCTCGGGAAGGGAAACTAGACCCGGTGATCGGTCGCGATTCTGAGATCCGACGCGTCTCTCAGGTGCTCACCCGACGCACCAAAAATAACCCCGTGCTGATCGGGGAACCCGGTGTGGGAAAGACCGCTGTGGTTGAGGGACTTGCCCAGCGAATTGTTGCCGGGGATGTAGCGGACTCGTTGAAGGGAAAGCAACTGATTTCCCTTGATATGGCGGCCCTTGTTGCCGGCGCCAAATACCGGGGTGAGTTTGAAGAGCGCCTCAAAGCAGTCCTGAAGGAAATCAACGATGCTGAAGGCGAAATCATCACGTTTGTCGATGAACTCCACACGTTGATGGGAGCTGGTGGCGGCGAAGGATCTGTTGCAGCCGCCAACATGTTGAAACCGATGCTGGCCCGCGGCGAACTGCGATTGATTGGCGCCACCACGCTCAATGAATACCGCGAGTACATCGAGAAGGACGCTGCCCTGGAGCGCCGTTTCCAGCAGGTTTTCGTGGGGGAACCTACCGTGGAAGACACGGTGGCGATCCTGCGCGGGTTGAAAGAGCGATACGAAGCCCACCACAAAGTGGTGGTCGCCGACAGCGCTCTCGTGGCGGCAGCAACGCTTTCTAACCGCTACATCACCTCCCGTCAGTTACCCGATAAAGCCATCGACCTGATTGACGAGGCAGCCAGTCGGCTGAAGATGGAAATTGAGTCATCGCCCGTCGAGATCGATGAGCTTCGCAGGAGTGTGGACCGCCTCAAAATTGAGGAGTTGGCGCTGAAAAAAGAAAAAGACGACGCGTCAAAAGAGCGCCTCAGCAAGTTGCGCGAAGACCTTGGTGCGAAAGAAGCGCAATTGGGGGCGCTGCAGGAGCGGTGGGCGAAAGAAAAAGCATCCCTCCAGGATGTGGGAGAACTAAAGACCAAACTCAGCGAGGCCCGGATCGACTTGGATCGCGCTATGCGAGAAGGCCAGTACCAGGAGGCCTCGAAGCTGAACTACGAAGTGATTCCGGGAATTGAAGAAGCTATTGCGGCTGCCGAGTCACAAGAAAAAGGCGACGACCGGATGGTCAACGACCAGGTCACCGATGAAGACATCGCCGCGGTGGTGGCTGCCTGGACAGGAATCCCCGTCGACAAGCTCACTCAAGGGGAGACCGAACGTCTGCTCCACCTCGAAGCAGAGTTGGCCAAACGACTGGTCGGGCAAAAGGATGCTGTCAAGGCCGTCAGCGATGCTGTTCGCCGCACGCGTGCGGGTCTGAGTGACCCCAGCAGGCCGACCGGCTCATTCCTCTTCCTCGGACCCACGGGTGTGGGTAAGACGGAGCTTGCGAAAGCCCTGGCCGATTACCTGTTTGATGACGAAAAGGCGCTCGTGCGCATCGATATGAGCGAGTACGGTGAGAAGTTTTCCGTGTCACGACTGATCGGGGCTCCCCCTGGTTACGTCGGCTACGAACAGGGTGGTCAGCTCACCGAAGCTGTTCGCCGTCGCCCCTATTCGGTGATCCTGCTGGACGAGGTGGAAAAAGCACACCCCGAAGTCTTCGACCTTCTGCTTCAAGTCTTGGACGATGGTCGACTGACCGATGGCCAGGGGAGGACCGTCGATTTCCGGAACACCATTTTGGTCTTGACCTCTAATTTGGGTTCGGGATACCTCACTGATGAATCCCTGGAGTGGTCGGCCAAAGTGGAAGCCGTGAACGCTGAGGTGCGCCAGGCCTTCAAGCCGGAATTCGTGAACCGGCTGGATGACATCGTCGTGTTCTCCACTCTCACGAGCGAAGACCTCGGCCAAATCGTCGAAATTACTGTGGATCGTTTGCAGAAGCGCCTTGCGGAACGTCGACTAGAGCTTGCGGTCACTCCGGCAGCCCGATTGTGGCTTGCGGAGAATGGGTACGACCCGATCTACGGGGCCCGCCCCTTGCGACGTTTGATGCAACGGGAAATTGATGACCGGCTTGCCCAGGCCATTTTGGCCGGAGAAATCCAAGACGGTGACACAGTGCGCGTGGACCTGCTCGAGGATAAGTCGGGCCTGTCTGTCGCTCCGTTCAGTCTGGACTGAAAGACTCGCTACCAACTGGAAAGGCTTGACTGCAGATGACCCCCACCCCTGATCACTCGTTTGACATCCATCCCGCGCTTGCGGACCGATGGAGTCCGCGGGCCTATTCACACTCCCATGTCCTCACCAAGGAGGACTTGGGGCCGTGTTTTGAGGCAGCGCGGTGGTCTGCCTCGTCGGGAAATAGTCAGCCGTGGAGCTTCGCGCTCGGGCTCCGAGGTGATGACACGTTTGCCGCCATTCTCGAGTCGCTCGCTGAGGGAAACGCCGTGTGGGCACAGCGCGCGAGCGCACTGGTGGCCAATATTGCCCAGCTGACAACCGCGGAGGGGAAAAGTCACCGTCACGCTGTCTACGATCTCGGCCAGGCTGTCGCGCACTTCAGTGTCCAAGCCACTGTCGAGGCCCTCGTCGTTCACCAGATGGGCGGCTTTGATGCCGACGGGCTCGGTGCGTCACTTCAGCTGGATCAGTCTCACGCCGTGATTTCGGTGATGACGGTCGGAGTAATCGGCGACCCCGCGGATCTCCCGGATAAATTGCGCGAGCGCGAAGCTCTACCGCGAATGCGCAAGCCGCTCTCCGATGTGGTCACCCACGGTGTTCGTTACTGAAGCTCCGCTTCAATAAGGTCCACAAACCCCTCGATGTCCTCGGCGGTCGTGTCGAAGGCACACATCCACCGCACTTCGCCTCGGGACTGATCCCAGTCGTAAAAACGAACTTTTTGTCGTAGCCGTTCGGCGACCGCGAGGTCGATGAGGGCGAAAACCCCGTTCGATTCGGTGGGGTAGCTGAACTCAAGTCCCGTGATGCGGCCTTGGTCGATGCGCTCCTGAAGCTGAGAGCGCAGCAGTTGGGCCATTCGATTCGACTGTGCTGCCGTGGTGATACCCAGCGAGTCTTCGAGCAGGGCGAGAATTTGGGCACTCACAAAACGCATTTTGCTCGGCAATTGCATGCTCATCTTGCGGAGGTAGGGAATCCCTTCGACCGCGTCGGGGTTGAGAACAACGATGGCTTCTGCGCCGAGGGCGCCGTTTTTCGTTGCCCCCAGGCTCAGAACGTCTACGCCCGCCTTTGTGGTGAAGTCCGCAAAAGGTATCCCGAGGCTGGCCGCAGCATTGAAAAGGCGCGCCCCATCCATATGAAGGAGCATGCCCTTGCTATGCGCATAGTCGGCAAGCGCCAACACTTCGTCCGGCCGGTACACCGTCCCGACTTCGGTGCTTTGCGTAATCGAGACGACCAGCGGTTGCGCCCGGTGTTCGTCACCGAACCCATACGCCTGGGTGGCAACAATCTCGGGGGTGAGTTTTCCACCCACCGGCGCAACCGGGTACAGCTTGAGCCCGCTCACTCGCTCTGGCGCGCCACCCTCATCGGTGTGGATGTGGGCTGATGTCGAGCAGATGACCGCTCCCCACCTCGGCATCATCGACGTGAGAGCGACAACATTGGCCCCCGTGCCGTTGAAGAGAGGAAAAACTTGCGCTTGGGGCCCAAAAATTTCTGCGATTTTGATCCCGAGCGCGGCGGTGTAGTCGTCACCGCCGTAGGCGACTTGATGTCCGCGGTTTGCGCCCTCGATCGCCGCCATCACTTCGGGGAGAACACCGGAGTAATTGTCGCTGGCGAAGCCGCGCCAGCTCACATCATGAAGAGTCACGGACACATCTTCCCACTGCTGATGAGAGCTCTGGTGATAGTGCCGATTTGGATGTTGTGAGCAACGTGACCGTGAGCTTAGGCATTGTTGCTCTCGCCGTTGCTGGCGCCAGTCTAAAAAACCATGGGGCGATCATCATCGTCCCCGGCTGTATCGATTTCTACCGACACGGGTACGTGATCGCTCGGGCTTTCGCGTGCCCGCTCGTCTCGGTGGATATCGACACCGACAACGGCGTCGGCAAAGTCGGCAGAACCGTAGAGAAAGTCGATTCGTAAACCGTGGTCTTTCGCAAATTTCCCTTGTTTGTAATCCCAGAAGGTGTAGCCCTCGGGAATGAGAGGGCGAACAACATCACTGACGCCGGCACAAGTGCGAAAATCCTCCAGCGCAGAGCGCTCTTTGTCCGACGTGTGGGTCGAGCCAGGAAGTAAAAACAGAGGGTCACCCGCATCGGAATCGAGCGGCGCAACATTGAAGTCGCCCCCCACAACGAAGGGGTGGGCATCCGTTTGCCGACTGTAGTTACCGAAAGCGGAACCTAAGCGCTCCAGCCAGTCAATCTTGTAAGCCATGTGCGGGTCATCAATTCCGCGCCCGTTAGGCACATACACGGAGCACACCCGGACATCCTCCACCGTCGCCGAAATTGCTCGGGCTTCTGGGGCTTGCTCTGCTGAAGGGTCTTTCGCAAAGCCTGGCATTCCCGCGAATCCCTGTTCGATATCTGCGAGCCCAAGGCGCGAGGCAATGCCCACCCCGTTCCATTGGTTCACCCCGTAATGGGCAACGTCGTATCCGGCTTCCTCAAAAACGTCGAGCGGAAACTGATCGTCTCGGCATTTTGTTTCCTGCATCAGCAGAACGTCCACATCCTGGCGGTGCAGGAAATCAATCACGAGTGCGTGCCTGGTGCGGATGGAGTTCACGTTCCAGGTGGCAATTTTCACCTCCCCAGCTTAAGGCGCGCAGATAGAGTGGGACTGTGTCTAGCGCCCGGCAACAACTGATTGAGCACATCTCGCGTGATGCCGTCCATCACGGCGACTTCACTCTCACCAGCGGTAAAAAAGCCAGTTTCTATATTGATCTTCGCCAGGTCAGCTTGGATCATCGCGTTGCTCCGCTTATTGGAGATGTGATGTTGCCCCTCGTCGAGGAGTTTGCTCCTATCGACGCCGTCGGAGGTTTGACGATGGGAGCTGACCCCATCGCCTCAGCCATCATGCATCGTGGGTTGCTTCAGGGGAAGAACCTTGATTCGTTCGTTGTGCGAAAAGAGCCCAAAGACCATGGGCGCGGTCGACAGGTTGAGGGTCCGGAGCTCTCAGGCAAACGGGTGATTATCGTGGAAGACACCTCCACGACCGGGGGTTCTCCGCTTACGGCCGCTCGGGTTGCGGAGGCGGCCGGAGCAATAGTGGTGGCCGTGTGTGTCGTGGTAGACCGGGACACGGGGGCAGATCGCGTCATTGAAGAAGCCGGCTACCCGTATCGGGCAGCGCTTCATTTGGCCGACCTGGGGCTGTAGTGGGCAAGGAATCACCCCCGCGGGTTCCCCTGCGTGCGACTCGTCGCGGTCAGAACATCATTGTTGCCTCTTCAGTCGCCGCTACCATCGTTTTTCTTGCTGCTGCTGTCGGCGCATTTTTTGTTGGCCAGTCCCTGGCGCCTCAAAACTCCACCGGAAACGTGACGCAGGTGCAAGAAGTTCTCGACGTTGAGCGTCCCGTCGCCGAATTTCCCTCTCTGACGGGTGGGCCGACGGAACCGGGGGACGCCAGTTGGGCGGATCTGCGTGGTGGTGAATGCCTGCGGCCCTTTGAGACTGCTTTTGCCGAGACGTTTTCCGTGGTCGAGTGCTCAACACCACACGATGCCCAGGTGTTGGTGGCCCAGTTGGTTTCGCGTGATCGCACCGAGGCGTATCCGGGGGAAGCGGCCATGGCTCTGCGCGCCCGAGAGATTTGTGATGTCAGCGAGCTCGTGAATACCGAATACGCAGCTGAGTTTGAGAACCTTTACATTGAACCCTCTTACCCTGTGACACAGGATCAGTGGGATGAAGGCCAGCGCGTGGTGTGGTGTTTTGTCCGCAGCGGAAGCGGTGAAATTTTCGAGCAGTCGTTTTTCGACTAGAGGTAGGGCTCTAACCGCTCGCGCATGATGTCGAGTGCTGGTTCGTGCGAATCCATCACCACGAAACGACGCTCGAGCAGTGCCGCGGCGTGAGCGGTCGAACCGCTGCCGGCAAAAGGGTCCAGGACCCAGTCGCCGGGATTGCTGGAGGCTTGAATGATCCGACGGAGAATGCCCAGTGGCTTTTGCGTCGCGTATCCCGTTTTTTCTGACCCCGTAGGGCTCACAATCGTGTGCCACCACACATCGGTGGGCAGCTTGCCTCGGGCCGCTTTTTCTGGGCCCACCAGCCCCGGTGCCATATAGGGCTCACGATCGATGGCATCGGAATTGAAGATGTAGGCCGAGGGGTCTTTCACGTACACCAGGATCGTGTCGTGTTTGGTGGGCCAGCGTGTTTTAGCTTTGCCGCCGTAATCGTAGGCCCAGATAATTTCGTTCAAAAAGTGGTCCCGGCCAAAGATCAAATCGAGAGCAACCTTGGCGTAGTGGACTTCCCGCCAGTCCAGGTGGACATACAGGGTTCCGTGAGGGGCAAGTACGCGCCAGGCTTCCTCTAGCCGGGGCGCGAGGAACGACCAGTAATCGGCAAAAGCGTCGTCATAGCTCATCAACTTGTCGACAGTGACGTCGTAACGACGGCCACCAAAGCCACCGCGCTGGCCACTCGAGGCTTGGGAGGCGCGGGTCGTCTTCCGTGTTTGTGTTCTGCCCGTATTGAACGGCGGGTCCATGTAGCACAGCGTGAAGGACTCATCCGGAAGGCTTCGCAGCAGAGGAAGGTTATCGCCGGCCAAGACACGGTTGGAGCCTTGGGGTGACCACGGCTGCTCGTTCACTCCCACAGGCTACCCGTTGGTGCCTAGGCTGGTCAGGTGACTGACGCCGGCGAGCACCCCGAAAAATCCACGCATGGAGTGGGCCCCTGGGCGGGGCCGTGGCCCGAAGGCGATCATTTTGACGCAGAACTCCTCACCCACGGCGACTCTCGCAATGTGGTTGATCAGTACCGCTATTGGACGATGGAAGCCATCGTCGCGGATCTCGACACTCGCCGCCATGGCTTCCATGTCGCGATTGAGAACTGGCAACACGACCTGAATATCGGGTCGATTGTCCGGAGCGCAAACGCGTTTCTTGCCGACACGGTCCACATTGTCGGGCGCCGACGCTGGAATAAACGTGGCGCCATGGTCACCGACCGCTACCAACATGTGTTGCATCACGCGACCATCGACGACTTGCTTGAGTTTGCGCAACAACAGTCTCTCCCACTGGTGGCCGTCGATAACGTGGAGCGCTCGGTACCGGTGGAAAAAATGACGCTGCCGGAGCGGTGCATTCTGCTGTTTGGCCAGGAGGGCCCCGGTCTCTCTCCTGAGGCTTTGGCCGCCGCGGATTACGTTGTCGAAATTACGCAATTTGGTTCCACCCGATCTCTGAATGCGAGCGCGGCTGCCGCGATCGTGATGCACCAGTGGGTAGTGCAGAGACAGGACTGATCCCGAAACACAACTATCAGTAGACTTGGCCGGTAAGGACGGCTAAACAAAGGATTCTGATGCCCGCCGTTGTAATTGTTGGAGCCCAATGGGGCGATGAAGGCAAAGGCAAAGCCACCGACCTCATCTCTGACCGTATCGACTACGTCGTGAAGTTCAATGGCGGAAATAATGCTGGGCACACGGTCGTCATCGGCGAAGAAAAGTACGCGCTTCACCTGCTGCCCTCCGGCATTTTGACGGCGGGCGTGACGCCCGTCATCTCCAACGGCGTCGTGATTGACCCCGAGGTCCTCATGGAGGAGCTCGATGGTTTGACCGCTCGGGGCATTGACGTTTCGCGACTCGTGGTGAGCTCCCACGCGCACATCATCACCGGCTACCATCGCACCCTGGACCGGGTCACCGAGCGCTTCTTGGGCAAACGACAGATTGGCACAACGGGTCGTGGGATTGGCCCGACCTATGCCGACAAAATCAACCGCGTGGGAATCAGGGTTCAAGATCTTTTTGACGAAGGGATTCTTCGGCAAAAAGTTGAGGGTGCTCTGCAGGCAAAGAACCACCTGTTGGTGAAGATTTATAACCGACGGGCAATCGGTGCCGACGAGATCGTCGATGAGCTGCTTTCTTACGCGGACCGCTTACGGCCGATGGTCCAGGACACGGGGCTGCTTCTTCACCGCGCACTCGAGGAAGGTAAGACGGTGCTCTGCGAGGGTGGTCAGGCGACCATGCTCGATGTGGATCACGGAACGTATCCCTTTGTGACTTCGTCCAACGCCACGTCCGGTGGGGCCAGCACGGGCACCGGAATTGCTCCCTGGAGGCTGGACAAAATCATCGGAATTGTGAAGGCCTATACGACGCGTGTGGGCGCCGGACCATTCCCCACGGAACTGGAAGACGAGTTTGGTGAATTTTTGCGCAATAACGGCCACGAGTTTGGAACCACAACCGGTCGACCGCGCAGAACTGGTTGGTATGACGCCCCCATCGCGCGCTACTCGGCGCGCATCAACGGTGTGACCGACTTTGTGCTGACGAAGCTTGATGTCTTGACGGGGCTGGAGAAGATTCCGGTGTGTGTCGCCTACGACGTCGATGGCCAGCGCGTGGAGGATATTCCCTGGTCCCAGTCGGACTTCCACCACGCCACCCCCATTTACGACTACTTCCCCGGCTGGAGCGAAGACATCACGGGCGTGCGCCGTTTTGAAGACCTGCCGCAGAATGCTCAGGATTACGTCATCGCGCTTGAGGGCATGAGCGGATCGCGCATTTCCGCGATCGGCGTGGGCCCTGGGCGTGATGCCATCGTCACCCGGCATGCTCTTCTGGACTAGTCAGCTCGGCTTGCGCCTCGATAGGGTCAAGTCATGACGTCTTCGGTCCCCAGCGAGTTGGTTACTTTGCGAAAAAGCATCGACAACATCGATGCCGCGCTCGTCCACCTGCTCGCAGAGCGGTTTAAGACAACCCAACAGGTGGGGCGACTAAAAGCAGAGCTCTCCATGCCGCCTTCCGACCCTGCCCGCGAAGCATCCCAGCTGGAGCGGTTGAGGGAGCTTGCGAAAGGGGCGGATTTAGATCCTGCCTTCGCCGAAAAGTTTTTGAGCTTTATCCTCGCGGAGGTAATTCAGCACCACGAAGAGTTAGCTGCTGGCGAGGGGTAATTCTCGGTAGAGGTTGTGGGAAACCTCCACCAGTCTCTCGATGAGCGCTTCATCCCGTTCGACGATGACGTATTTGGGTCCCGGCCAACCGGGAACCATGGTTCCGTTCTTGTTTTCTCGCAACATCCACCCGAAAACACACGATTGCGCGCCGGTCACATAGAGCTGCCACTGCACTTGCCGCTGGTAGTGACCGGGCACAAAGCGCCATTCGCCCCAGTCCTTACCGGTGGTCTTAACTTCGGCGATGAGGTCGTGATCGGGGGACAGGCCATCGGGTGTGGCCATTTGCCATTTTCGTTCGGTGTCATCACGTGCGATCAGCCAATCGTTGGCGTGTAGCTCAAAACGCTCCCCGAGTTTCTCCATCAGGGATTGTTCTTGCTCCCGGCCAAAACGCATGTAGTCGTTGTCCGGGATCGCTCGAGGGTATTTCATTTGATGGGCGATTTCGCGAAAGCCTGACGGGGTGACCGCTTTGGACACGGCCGTTGCCGTGACACCGGAGGCTCGAACCTGAAGCCACTTCTGATAGTCGCTGGAGGGCACCAGGAAGCGGGAAGTCTCAATCATGTTCGTGACAACCGTATAGCCCGCATCCGACAGCGGCCCTACGAGGCGGGGTGGTACCCGACCACTGGGCCGAGCGCTGCGGGGAGGGTTGCGCGGGTAATCGCGGTGAGTTCGTCAATCGAGAACCTCGCAATATCGGCGATGTCGAGTTCCGCTGAGGGAAGGTCGGTAACTCCAATTCGGGTGACGGGGACTCCGCGACCCCGACACAATCCCTGGAACTTCACATCATCTTCCCGGGCCACTGACACCACCATGCGCGCAACACTTTCGGAGAACAAGACTGTGGTGGCATCGAGCTCGGTGTTGTCCATCACATCGCCGAGCCAGACCCGGGCTCCCACTCCCCGACGAAGGACACCTTCCGCGAGAGTCACCAGCAACCCACCTGACGAGAGGTCATGTGCGCTGGTCACCAAACCATCTCGTGCTGCTGCTTCCATGACACCTGCAAGAGCTTTCTCGGCGGCCAAGTCAGGAATAGGGGGCATGCCCCCCAAATGCTGATGGAGCACTTCCGACCAGAGCGAACCACTGAGTTCATCTTTGGTGGTTCCGAGTAAATAGAGGTTTTCGCCATCGTCTTGCCAACCACTGGGCAAGCGACGATCGACCGTGTCGATGACTCCCATCACCCCCACGACGGGGGTGGGATAAATCGGGGTGGACCCTGTTTGGTTGTAGAGGCTGACATTTCCCCCGGTGACGGGGATGCCGAGCTCTTGGCATCCATCCGCCAGGCCCGTGACTGATTCGACGAACTGCCACATCACTTCCGGGTCTTCCGGGCTGCCGAAATTCAAACAATCGCTGACGGCAACGGGTCGCGCACCTGTTGCGGCAACATTTCGGTAAGCCTCCGAGAGGGCCAGTTGTGCACCGCGATAGGGGTCGAGGTAGCTGTAGCGAGCATTGGCGTCGAGCGCCAAAGCAACACCAAGGCCCGACTCTTCGTCCACGCGGATCATCCCGCCGTCATCGGGATACGCCAGAGCGGTGTTCCCCATCACATAGCGGTCATATTGGTTAGTGATCCACTCAGTGTTCGCCACCGTCGGTGACGCAAGAACCTTCAAAATGTCCGAGCGGATGTCTCCAGAGTCGACGGACCGCTTCAGTGTGATCGCCGAATCCGCCTGGAGTGCGTCAAGCCATTCGGGCCGATGATACGGCCGGTCATAGACCGGTGAATCAATAGCGACAGTGGCGGGGTCAACATCAACAATGGTTTCGCCGCGCCAGTGGATGACGAGGCGGCCGGTGTCGGTCACGCTCCCGAGAACGCTGGCTTCGACTTCCCACTTGCCCGTGATTTCGAGGAAACGCGCGAGCTTGTCGGGCGCGACCACGGCCATCATTCGCTCTTGGCTCTCCGACATCAAGATCTCTTCGGCGGTGAGGGTTTCGTCGCGCAGCAAAACTTCGTCGAGGGAAATCTCCATGCCGGAGCCGCCATTTGCGGCCAGTTCTGAGGTGGCACAGCTAATGCCCGCGGCTCCGAGATCCTGAATGCCTTCCACGACATTTTCGGCGAAAAGCTCGAGGCAGCACTCGATGAGCACCTTTTCGGCAAACGGGTCGCCGACTTGAACGGCCGGGCGTTTCGTGGGTCCCCCCTCGTCGAAGGTTTCACTTGCGAGGATCGAGGCTCCACCAATTCCGTCGCCACCCGTGCGGGCTCCAAAGAGCACCACCGCATTGCCCGCTCCCTTAGCGCTAGCCAAATGGAGATCTTCATGGCGGAGAACCCCGACGGCAAGGGCATTTACGAGCGGGTTTTGTTGATAGATCGGATCAAACCAGGTCTCACCGCCAATGTTGGGTAGGCCTAGGCAGTTCCCGTAAAAGCTGATGCCGCTGACCACACCGGGAGCTACGCGCGCGGTATCGGGGTGGTGCAGGTCTCCGAAGCGAAGTGCGTCCATCACAGCAACCGGCCGCGCGCCCATGGAGATGATGTCTCGAACAATGCCGCCCACGCCGGTGGCGGCGCCTTGGAAGGGCTCGATAAAGCTGGGGTGGTTGTGGCTTTCGACTTTGAAGGTGACCGCCCAGCCCTCGCCGACGTCCACGACGCCGGCGTTTTCTCCCATACCCACGAGGAGATCGCGGGTCATTTCGGGCGTGACCTTCTGCCCGAATTGGCGCAAGTGCTTTTTGGAGGACTTGTAGGAGCAGTGTTCACTCCACATCACCGAATACATCGCTAGTTCACCAGAGGTAGGCCGGCGACCAAGAATGTCCTTGATCAGCGCGTACTCGTTCTCGGTTAGCCCCAGAGCCGCGAAAGGTTGCTCCTTCTCGGGACTTGCTAGAGCTTCGCTGATGCTGTCGACGCTCATTCGCCACCCCACTCTGTGGGAGGGCCAACGCTGAGAAGCAGGGTGATGGTTGCCGCCATCCCCACGACGATGAGGATGAAGAACCAGGCTGGGTGCCCCACCCAGAACCGAACAAGGCGATCCAGGAATCCCGCGGGAGCGGGATCGGTCGTCGCCGTGGTGCGCCAGGCTCCCTCTAGTTTGTTTTTTCGAATCAGCCAACGGTCAAAAGGCAGCGTGGCGAACGGAATGACAGCCATCACGACGGCCAACACGGTGGGCCCGAAGCCCCAGCGAAGATTAATCCCCACCACGAGCGCGGTGAGCCCGTAGGCCAGAAATACAATGCCGTGCGAGAGGCCCGCAACGAAAAATAGCTCGCCGTCGTAGCCAAAGCCATAGCGGGCGATCATCGCGGTAATCAGCCCGGCCCAGGTCACCATTTCCGCCGTGGCAAGAACGCCGTAGAGCGATGCGGGGGTTTTCGTCACGCGGTCACCACCGTGCCGACAACGGACTCGAACATGGTGAGACCTTCGATTCCCGATTTCATCGCGACCGACGTGTCTGGCCCAAATCCTGGTTCCACGGCGTGCTCAGGGTGGGGCATGAGTCCCACAACATTGCCAGCCTCATTGCGAAGCCCGGCAATATCGTGCAGCGAACCGTTGGGGTTGACCTCGCTGTAGCGGAAGGTCACGAGGTTTTCACCCTCGATGCGTTTAAGCGTTTCGTCATCAGCGATGAAACCACCTTCACCGTTCTTCAACGGGATGGTGATTTCCGCTCCTTCGCGGTACCCACTGGTCCACGGAGTGGAAATGTTGTCCACCCGAAGTTTCTGATCGCGACAGATGAAGTCGCCGTGGTCATTGCGAATCAAACCCCCGGGCAGCAGCCCGCTTTCCACCAACATTTGGAAACCGTTGCAGATGCCCAGCACGGGCATACCCCGGTGGGCCGCATCAATGACCTCGGACATGATCGGCGAGTGCGCGGCAATAGCCCCGCACCGTAGATAGTCGCCGTAGCTGAAACCCCCGGGAAGAACCAGGGCATCGACGCCCTGAAGGTCGTGATCCCCATGCCACAGTGCTACCGGGGTGCCCCCGGCCAACGTGATTGCACGAAGCGCGTCTCGGTCGTCGAGCGAACCGGGAAAAGTGACAACCCCGACTTTCATGCCGGGGAGTCCTCCGTCCGGATTGATACGACATCTTCAATGACACCGTTGGAGAGCAAATCTTCGGCGAGCGTGCGGGCCGTCGCGAGGTGAGCGTCGGTGACCTCGCCCTCGACGTGGAGCTCAAAACGTTTACCGATGCGAACCTCGTGAAAGTCCTGAACTTCTTGACGATGCAGCGCCCCCAGGACAGCTTTACCCGCGGGGTCCAGAAGTTCCTTCTTCGGCATCACCTCGATAACAATGGTGGCCATGGGTCACACTCCAGAGGCGTAGAAGGCGCGATGAACCCCTATTCTAACGCGGGGCTACGTGCTGCAGTGCGCCACGCTCGAGAGCATCCTGGAACGCAAACCGGGCCCAGTCCCGATAGCCGCTGACGCTGGGATGGAAGCCATCCGGGGCAAAAAAACCCTCGCTATATGCCGGAGGCGGAGGCGACATGATCGCAAACGGCCTGGCTTCCACCAGCGGACGGAGAGTCCGTTCGATGGCTTGAGAGTGGCCGTAAAGAACGGCCTTGAGGGGTTGGGGCAGTGTCGGGAACTGATTGAACGCTGGTAGCGAAGAAAACAGAAGTTGAGCATTCGGGTGGGCCTCGTGAAGGAATTCGGTCAGTCTCTCGAACCGGCGAATCGTTGACCGTAGCGGCTTGAGGTCTTTCGCGTCGTTGGCCCCAAGGGACACCATCACGATGTCGGCAGGTGTGCCGGGCGCAGCTGCGAGGCACTGCGCCAAGATTTCCTTGGACGTCGCACCGGATTCGCCAAGGGAACGCCAGGAGACACCTCGCTGTGACCACTCGTGCAGGGCCTCGGAAAACTGTGGCACCAATCCCAAGCGGGCATCGGTAACGCCCACACCAGCCACGGTGGAGTCGCCCACGCCTAATACGTGGAGTGAGTCAGGCCCGTCGATGGCGCCATCCCACGGTTCTGGGGCGGGGGGCATTTTTGGGTGGAGGCTTCGCACATAGCGACCCTGCGCAATCAGCAGGGGGCTCAGAGCCACCGCGGTTGGCCACGCCAGCCGGTGAGCCACAGTGGGGGCTTCCTGATGAAGTGGTGCCTGGTTCATGACGGGATCCTGGGGTTAGTTCACGGTCAATCGAGAAAGCAGTTCTTCATAACGAGCCCGTGTTTTGTCGACGAGCTCCGCTGGCAGGCGGGGTGGGCTACCGGTGAAGTCCCAGTTCTCGCTGAGCCAATTACGCACAATCTGTTTATCGAAGCTATCCAAGCGGTCTATTCCTCCCTGGGAATATAGTTCGCCATCCCAATATCGCGAGCTATCGGACGTGAGGACTTCATCACCCAGAGTGATCGCTCCGGTGGCCGTGTTTCTTCCCCATTCGAACTTTGTGTCGGCGAGAATCACCCCTCGCTCCTCGCACATCCTCGCTGCTCGCGCGTAGAGGTCCAGGCTGAGCCGTCTCAACTCGGCAGCGTCCTCCGCGCCCAGAAGGTCTTCGGTCTGCTCATACGTGATGTTCTCGTCGTGGTCCCCCAGCGCTGCTTTTGTCGCGGGCGTATAAATAGCCTCCGGCAGCCGGTCGCCTTCTGCGAGCCCCTCGGGGAGGGGAATTCCGCACACGCTGCCATCTCGCTGGTATTCCTTCCAGCCGCTGCCGCACAGGTATCCGCGCACCACACATTCGACCGGGAACATGGCAAGGGGCTCGACCACCATCGCATTACCGGCATGGTCGTCAGGCGCCGTGTGGTCACGGAGATGATTGGGAATGTCGGGGAATTGACGGAACCACCACAGGCTGAGCTGCGTGAGTAGCTCCCCTTTGCCGGGTATCTCTGGCTCGAGGATGTGATCGAAAGCGCTGACGCGATTTGTGGCCACCATCAGCAACTTGTCGGCGGTACCGATGCTAGATGCCGAAACGGGAATATATAGTTCTCGAACCTTGCCCGAGTAGACGGGTTGCCAGTCGGAGAGGAAGGTCATCCGATTCCTTGGGCAATGTCGGTGCGAAAGTGGGAGCCTTCCAGTCCGATCTTCCCGATGGCGGAGTACCCACGGGCGCGTGCCTGCGAAAAGTCCGCCCCCGTCGCCACCACGCTGACGACGCGACCGCCCGTGGCGAGTAGTTCCTCTCCATCCCAGGCGGTCGCTGCGTGGGCGATGCTGAGGGAATCTCCCGAGGCCTCGTCGAGGCCAGTAAGCACTCGGCCTGACTGCGGGTCTTCCGGGTAGCCCTCACTGGCAAGAACAATGGTGAGGGCCACATCGTCGGAAAATGCGGGGGGTTCGACGCTCTGCAACACCTCCGTTGCTGCGGCATAGAGCAGAGGGGCAAGCGGGGAGGACAGTCGGGCGAGCACCACCTGCGTCTCGGGGTCACCGAATCGAACGTTGAATTCAATGACTTTGATTCCCGCGTCTGTGATCACTAGCCCGCAATAGAGCAGGCCAACAAACGGTGTCCCGCGTTGTGCCATCTCGCGAATGGTGGGTTCGGCAATCTGATGCTGAACGGTCTCGACGAAACCTTCGTCCAACCATGGCAGGGGGGAATACGCTCCCATTCCGCCGGTGTTGGGGCCTTGGTCATTATCAAACGCACGCTTGTAATCCTGTGCCGGGGTAAGCGGCATCACCGTTGTTCCATCACTGAGAAAAAACAAGGACACTTCCGGTCCGGCGAGGAACTCCTCGACCAGAACGTCCCCGTGTTGAAGGTAAAACTCAGCGTGCTCGATGGCGTGGTCCTTGTTGTCGGTTACCAGGACGCCTTTGCCTGATGCCAGACCATCGGCCTTGACCACATAGGGCGCACCGGTTCGATCGAGTGCCTCCACGAGCTCGGTGCGATCGGACACATTCCACGCCTGGCCGGTGGGTACGCTTGCTGCCGCCATAACTTCTTTGGCGAACGCTTTGGAGCCCTCGAGAGCGGCTGCCGCCGCGCTCGGGCCAAAAACGGCTACCCCTGCTTTGCGCAGCCGGTCGGCAACACCCGCGACCAAAGGCGCTTCCGGGCCAATAATGACGAGATCAATGTCGGTGCTGACAGCAAACTCGGTGACCACCTTGGGGTTCGTCGCATTGAGAGCAACGACCTCGGCGTCGGCAGCGATGCCCGCATTGCCGGGCGCCGCCCACAGCTGGTGGTTTTCGGGGTCCCTCCGGAGAGCCTGAATGATGGTGTGTTCGCGAGCTCCCGAGCCAACCACCAAAATCTTCACGCGATTACCCTACTCGGGCGGGCTTGCTAGCGTGTGGCAAATGGCTCTCAAGCGAATAGCGCAATCCGACGGGCAG
>Ga0209652_1001382_pt1 | contig 19765 bp, 12 predicted proteins | sample SaaInl74LU_5_DNA_FD_184641 | JGI IMG/M metagenome (GOLD analysis project Ga0209652, IMG submission 184641) | Marine microbial communities from expanding oxygen minimum zones in the Saanich Inlet - ESP_74LU_5_DNA (SPAdes) (version 2) | ecosystem: Environmental > Aquatic > Marine > Intertidal zone... | reverse complement strand
GAAAATCATTCGACATCAGAGCCTTGATTGTGTTTGACGACGAAGTGTCGGATAATAATGATAGGTTTTCACCAGAGAGGACTCGCCCAGTACAGAAGGCTATTGCTTATGTTGATGCAAGGACAGTCGGCAGTCGGACGAACACAAAAAGTCATCACTGAATTCAAAGTCTATTCCTTGAAGCTATCCAAACAGGGGTATCAATAGTATCATCTCTCCTACAATGATCGTCCAGGCATTTCTTACATCCCACTGGCTTTTGAAAGAGTGTTGAGTGATCACCAGAGCAGTTATCATTCAAACACTCGTTCTGGGGTCGACCATTCGTGTAATAATAGAGTGCAAGGGACCGTCTAGCACGGCCCTGAGGCGCCTCGATGGGTTCAGGATGTCCATGATCTGTAATTAAATTAAACCATTAGTTTGGGAAATCCACAACATAAAAACCAACAAATATAATTCCAAGTTAGTACTCACACGAAAAATCTGTTGATGAAAACACCACAAACCTCCCCAACTTGGGCTTAATTCTCTGATAACAGCTCTTCATATCCTTACTCCAAAGCTCCAAATGTCCCCCATACTCCTCCGGCCAGTCCTCATTCAAATAAATAAATATATTCACACGCCTATCGAGGTTGTAACCGCGGTACTTATTAAAATCCGCATGTATATTAAGATTACCACCAGTGGATGTGAAGTGCAGTCCAGAACCACGAAAGCGAGGATCGGGTATGAGATCATTAATGCCAGATATGTCCTGCAAAAAGTTGGTAAAGATGCTGGATTTTAGAAAAGAGAACAAAATTCGAGTGTAGGTTCCCATCTTTTCTTCATTGTTTACCGCTGACTTTTTGTTTTGGGTGGATTGGTTAAAGCATATCGAGCCAGGAATGCATCCATCAGTTCCCAATGAAGATTCGGGATGTTCTGCAATGACTTTTTGGAGAATAGATACAGGAAAGATATCATCAATTGCAATATGGGGGAAGGGTTGGGTGGATGAGTAGGTTTTTCTGTATTTGGTAGATAGCTGCTTGAGTTTTTTGGGGGATACTACACGATGGAGCTCTGCAACAATGGATTCTCCGTCCTTGACTGACACCGTCTTTTTATCATTCTTTTTCTCTGCCAATGCTGTTTGTAGCTCCTTGTCGTCAATACCGCGAGATGAGCCGGTGATACCTGTCCACATACACAGCAAATTACCACTAAAACATCCAATCAAATAAGAGATGAGACACACCAATGCTGCACTTTTGATACTGATATTACCCCTCATGCTATCCTCTTTTTCTTTGTATCTGTCACCATCATCATCAGACGGACCATGATTCTTCCTTGTTAGACCAATCGGTTCCCTTCCACGCCGCAACATGATAGATGATTCGGAGGCTGTTGTTGGCATGCTGTCCAAGCTTCGGTAGAAGATTAGAGCTGCTTCTTTTGATATTATGGTGGAGATGAGTTGGGTGGACGGCTCAAAATCAGAGCGGTGGTTCTTCTCCTCCTCCTCCTATATATCCACAAGATAATTTTTGTAGCTGGGAGTGTCCAGTAGTTGGGATTTTCAGAAATTTGTTGTGACTCGATTCATGACATTTTGAGCAACAAGAAGGAGCAGTTGAATCTGTGAAGAAGTAGTTTACAAGTGTGAAGGATACGTTGGAACAAGCTGAAGTTCTCTTGTTGAAAGAGTTTAACGAGGTTGACGATTGCCGTACTGAACACTGCTGAAGGATGTGAGTATGAAGGCTTGTGCTTGTGAATTCCAAGACGTGGCCAACGACATACGGATCTTGATCGGGAATGTGGCTATCACGCAGATACCAGTGAGCTCCAACATTGCGACAACTGGGCATAAGCTGCAGGGGATGTCCAAGAACAAGAATACACTCATCGTGAATAACTGGGACTAAAGTGTGCGAACCGGGTGTATGTTGTCCTGTCAGGGTGCTGAGGCCAATGAACATGAACAGGGACTTCAGCATTCCACAACAAAAGCTACTATCAACTTCGAGGCAGAATGAAGCGATGTAAGGAGCAACCCATCCTGGACAAACTTTCCAGGGCCGTGACAGACAGTGGAATACTAATACTAAACTAGACCAATTCACAGCAGACCTACCATAGTACTTCACAGAACCCCGACCCCTCACCAACATGGGTCTTCTATTCTTCTAAAATAATAGGGACCCTGTGTGTGTGTGTTCGTGTGTGTGTTCGCCGAAAATTGCTGCAGGGGCATAAGTAAATGGTCGCCGAAAATTAGCTGGGGTTCGACAATTTTGGCGAGTTTCAGGAGAAATTCTCATGTACCGCCGCGCCGCCGCGAAGCGGCTAGTTCTTCTAATGACCGCCCCTCCGAAATCCCGTACTTGGAGCAAAAAGAGGGCACCTCTTTTTGCATTCTATTGTTTACCCCTAAAATACATATTAACCCCTGGCCCTCGCCCAATTGCCAATTGCTCACTGGAGAAAATACTATTGCTTCGAGGTTGAAGATTGCATCGAGAAAGCTTGGCCAATGGTCTATGTCGTTTGTTTGGCTTTACTTTGCACAACACTGAAGGTATGAGCGTCGAGGAAGCTATCATGCATTTGTTGGTTTATGAAAAAGTCTCCTATGGAAATATATATGTGCTTTGATTAAATCCCAAGCCTGGTATATAAGAAGCAGGGAAAGACTCTCAAAGTTCCAAACTTGTACTACATTGTTAGTTACTCTCTCTAGGGCGCTAAGTATACATATGTCAAGTTATCTAATGCAGCACGCTACCATACGTCAATCAAGAATCTTTTCATCTTGTACAACAAGTTGTTCCATCTAGTCTTGCATGTTGTTGCATCAGGCCACCGCTTGTATATTATCATCTTCTTCCTCTTTTCTTCTTGGTGCACACTACATATTTCTTCTTCTCTCCTCTTGACTCTTGATATACACAACAACACAGCCACGTCCGCGTATGGATCAGCGAAACTCCAGTATCGACTGCATAGTGTGCCAGATAAGCAGCTGTAACGTATACAGACCCACCATTGGATTGGATTCATAGATTGCATTTTGCATTGATCGAAGGAGCACGTGTTTGACTCGTGTTTGACCATTGTTTTTGACCACAGCAGTCTCTTCGCTTTGCTTGGCGCGATACAGTCTCCTCGGGCTCACGTAACACTGGTGATCTGGGCGTTTTGGGCGAGATTGGTAATGCAGGATGGGCATACATACATAAAGTTGTTCTTATTTTGACAGCATCATATTATTCACTTGAGAGGAGGTTAACTATCCACAATGAAGTCCCACCACCCACCGTTTATCTCTGGTCATTGGTCATCTTGTTGACAGGAAAGACAATTTAAAATCAACCTTGGAAGTGCATGGAGGATTGATTGTGGCGAGGCCAACATTTGTTTTGCCCTTGCAGATTTTCGAAGCTCAAAGCTGTTTATAGCGTCCATCGTGTCATGCAAGGGACTTCTTCCGAGCTCATACCCTTCATAGTGAATACCAGCCGCACTGAGCACATATTTCTGAAAATACGACAAATAGTACTGGTTTGGAAAGAGTTCCAACACCACCGTGCACGGACGGATGAATGCAAGATTTGTCAACTGCGCCCCATGCGGCGATACTATGATATCAGCTCGGTGAAATTCCAATGCCTGTTCTTTGAGTGAATTACCATTTAGTGTAGACAAGACTTTCACTTCGATCCAGTTTCCCCATGCCTGTTTGATCTTATTTGCTGTCTCTTGTGCGTGCACCCATTCACGGGTTTCGCCTTTCCGTTGGAACAGCAGCACTTGTAGTGGCAATGCACTCCCAGCCATTCTGGTGATGTAATCTTGTTCAAGCAAATGTTGCTGCAAAGACATGACATTGTGTTGATTGATAAAATAAGATGGACCATCTACCTTGAACACTGTAGGATGATCTTTTCTGTCAGGAATTGGCCATGATGGTTGATCAATGTTGTTGGGTGCTGTTGCTATCCATTCACGATACTGGTTTGTAGTGTTTGTACCCCCTGGTTTTTTGATAGATATCCCAGCAGACTCAAAAACTTTCAGCATGTCATTTATCCACCTTTTTGATTTGAAACTTTCACGATTCTCCAACTCCATAAAGCGCTTAGTAGCATTGGGGAAGCGCTGAAGAATCGACCAACAGGGAAATGCAGCCTGAGAAAAATGTGGAAAATGACCCATCATGCTGTGGTGAACCTTGCAAATAACTTGGTCGTTTGAAGAGAAGAACTCGTGGTATTGATTCTCCGCCAACTCCTTTGTCTTTGTTGTATCATTGGCAGGATACAGGGAGAACTGAAAAGATGAGGAAGTACCAGTAGACAATTGGTGTTTGGAGACTTTGTAGTGAATTTCGTGGGGAAGAGGAGGTGTTAACCCATCTCTATCGCCACTTCTCAGCAGCTCCTTTGCTTTGGACACAAATTGACGCAATCGGTCTTCCGAAGTTGTGTCTTTTGTGCTAGTAATGTTTGCATTTTTTGCCCCCAGCATGCCTATGGATTTATCGCCTTGGTTCGTTTTCATTTGGACATCCTCTAAAGATGTGTATTCGTATGACGAAATTGATTCAGCAATGAAGTAAAAAGAAGCTAGCATGAAAATCACAGTGGCATTGAAATAGCCCCAACCCAATCCTCTTCCTCTTGAGTCTGTCACACTCATATTGTTGTGAAGAGACGGTTACTCAGTTGCGTTATTGCAATCTCCAGCACTGCCCCCTAACCCAAAGCCTCCCACAAGCCTACAATATCTAACACTGCTGCAGGCTGCAGGCTGCAGGGAGGTTTTACGTTGGTGTAAAAGCTTATTAACTACTTTGACTTCTACAAAGTCAACCCTGCCAACAACCTTAGCTTGGTGGTCTCGTCCTTCGGAAAATGACGAAGAAGTCGGCCATGGTTGAGTGTGGCTTCGTCTTGTCTGTCCATCACCTCAAGGTCCTGACTGTTTTTCTACATCACTATGAGTTTGAGTGCCCGAGACCAGGGCACAAAAAGACCCAAAACCGCCCCTTGTCGCCTTTATTCCGCCACACGCCACCGCCACCATTCATGAGTAGAAGATAGAGTTATTGGTTCTTTGACTGCAACTATTACTGGAAAAATGGGCGACGATGCCGCAGCAGCCGCGGCAGAAAGAAAGCGCAAGCGTCTCGAGGCGTGGAGGAAAAGACAGCAGCAGCAAAAAGAGGAGGAAAAGAAATCCAGTGGGTTTCAAACTACAACGCTGATAGATGTCCCTACTGCACCTGCATCATCGTCACATCCGAAGGTAAAGATTGGATTGGGACTGTCCAATGTGAAGGGACGGAAGAAGAAAAAGAGGGCGAGGCCGGGAGCCGGATTTTTAGATGAGGACGATGATGGGGCGAAGAATAGCGGCCATGATAATAATAGTATTATGAGGGCAAGAAAATCCGATCTCTTGCCATTGTTGGGAGAAGAAGAATTGAAGAACTCAACACTAACATCAGCAGCCAGTGGGTTACTGCCGGGGGATAATAAAAGGCCGAATGCGGAAATTACATCCGATGACAAAGAACCGCCTCCAAATAAGCGAAGAAGGAAAGGCCGCTGGGATATGAAACAAAGCAATGGCGGTGAAAACCATTCCTCCGACCACAAAGCGGGGGAGACACAAATAGACCCACCCACTGATAATGACGATGCAGTAAACGATGCTCTTGATGCGTTTATGATGGGTCTTGAGACGGAGCCATCGGCCGGAGATGATGACAACGTCATCACTGGGAGAAATATTGATTCCTCTGGATCTATGGTAAGGACACGGAAATCTGTCATGGAAAGTTCCAGTACTACTACTTCTCTTGCAACATCTCAATCAAAGAAAATCACAGTTAATAACTATACTTTCAGTGATTGGGAATCGGACGCTCCTGCTACCCCTGGACCTGATAGCGAGATGGAGACGGATGAGGAGGAGGAGGAGAATGCACGTCGACTTTTCATTGAGGCATTGAAGAAGCAAGATGTGCCAAATGATGATAAAACAACTACCGAAGATGACGACGATGATTATGAAACAAAGTCAGAAGTGAAATCTGAAAAGGAAAGACGCGAAGATCACGTTCGCAAATTAGAACATGAGGCAGAGCAAATACGGAAATCGGCACATGTCGCTGTAGAAACGGGGAGAATGTACAACGACGAAGAAGGTGGCATCATGGAGGAAGCAGAACGTAATCTCGCAGCTTTGACAGCCGCTCCAGACGCGTTAGAGGTGTTGGCTGAGATGAATAAGAAGAAGGAGCTTCGTGCCGTAGACCACAAATCAATTGAGTATTTGACCGTGAGGAAAAATTTGTACATCGTCCCACAATCTATCGCCAAACTGACTCCGATGGAAATAGCAGAGCGTAAAGCAAAGATTGGGGTCAAAGTAAGAGGACGTGGAGCACCAGCACCTGTGTCTTCATTCCGTGAGGCGGGCCTTTCGGAACGTATCATGAATGTTCTCGAAAAGAAGGGAATCACTGAACCTTTCCCCGTGCAGGCGCAATGTTTACCATGTATCATGGCAGGTAGGGATGTTATTGCAATTGCAAAAACAGGTAGTGGCAAGACTTTGGGGTTTGTTTTACCGATGCTTAGACATATTCTAGACCAGCCACCATTAGCACCAAATGAGACTGGTCCGATTGGATTAATTTTGGCACCTGCACGAGAGTTGGCCTATCAGATCCACGCAGTATGTAAAGGGTTTTCAAAGCATTTGAACATAAAGTCAACTGCAGTGTACGGAGGAGCCGGCGTTGCTGAACAAATTGGAGATTTGAAAAGAGGAACGCACATCTTGTGCGCTACACCAGGAAGGTTGATAGATATCCTTACAATGCAATCTGGAAAGCTGATTTCTCTGCAACGTGTCTCTATGGTTTGTTTAGATGAATGCGATAGGGCCTTTGACATGGGTTTTGAACCACAAATCTCGGCAATATTGTCTGCAGTCAGGCCTGATAGACAGTTGGTTTTATTCTCCGCCACATTTCCCCGTGTTCTCGAAAATTTGGCAAAACAGTCACTGAAAGCGCCGTTGGAAATTATTGTTGGAGGAAGATCTGTTGCATCAGACTCTGTAGAGCAATATGCAGAGGTAGTAGAGGAAGAAGACAAGTTTTTGAGATTGCTGCAGATCCTCGGAGATCATGCTGATGAAAAAAAGAAAGTTATTGTCTTTGTTGGTCGACAAGAACAAGCAGACTCATTGTTCGAGCAATTGACGAGATGTGGATATTCATCATTGTCTATCCATGGTGGACTAGACCAAGAAGATCGTGATTCGAATTTATCCGACTTCAAACGTGTCGACAGCGGTGTTAATGTTCTTGTTGCAACTAGTGTAGCGGGGCGTGGATTGGACGTGCCATCCTGTGGATGTGTCGTGAATTATTCCAGCCCCAATCATTTGGAAGATTACGTCCACCGCGTTGGTCGAACAGGCAGAGCTGGCAATTTAGGTGTTTCTTACACCTTCGTTAACTCGACTGATGAGGCCAAGTTTGCACCGATTATCGTGAGAGCCCTAGTCGAAGCTGGTCAATCGAAGAATCTGAGCCAAGGATTGAAAGAACTAGCGGAGTCATTCAAAGAAAAGGTTGCCAAGGGAGAAGCACGATGGGCGAGTTCTGGATACCAAGGAAAAGGCTACACTTACGACTCCTCTGAAATGAATGATGCACAAAAATTAGCTAAATTGGAGAAACGGGAAGCCCTAGTCGAAGCGGGACTCATTGATCCAGATGAAGATGTTGCCAATTCTGCCGAGGGAGATGAAGCAGCCGGCGATGCGGACGCTGACGCAAAAGATGTTAGCCCCAAGAAAAAGATTGACAAGAAAGGTGCTATGGGCATGCTGGCAAATGTGTCGTCAGATGTATTGGCGATTCCTGGTATGCGCGAGGCTCTGTTGAAAAAAGCCGGAATGCTGCCATCTGATGACGCTGGTGGAATGCAATCTACCGGAGATAGCCACTTTGTCGAGGAGGTCGAAATAAATGATTTCCCACGCGAAGCAAGATGGAAAGTCACTCAAAAAGAAACTACATCTCGCTTGCAGGATGAATTCCAGACTGCTGTCACTCTGAAAGGGCAATATGTTGAGCCTGGTAAAGCTCCTTCAGATGGGGAGAGGAAGCTATACCTTCATTTGGAAGCGCAAAGTCGTCAGATTCTTCAAAACTGCATCGTTGAAGTCAAACGCCTTCTCAACGAAGAGACTCTCCGTGTCGGTTCTAGACCTGGAGGTGGTGGAGGACGGTACAATGTTTTATAAGACCTTCATCGGTAACGTTAATATTATGATCTGAGCATTGATGCAACTTGTTTCATGTGCTGCGGTCTACTGCCACAACACCCGCCGATTATCTGCACTCCTAAATCTGCCCATTCACGCGCATATCTCGCATAAGCGTGAGGTAATAGGTATCCATTGTGATCATAATCTTCTGCGGATTTCACTCTTTCGGCGGCTTTAGTTTTTGCATCGTTATCTCCTTTTAGAGATGCCACCCATTCAGATGTAGTGGTTTGAAAACAATTGCCATATGCGCAGAGCTTTACGCCACTTCCCGAGACTAAAGGAGAAATGCATAGCAATGCCTTCGTTATTGCACTTGGAGTAGAACAATTGACACCTATCGCTTCCAATGGGAGTTTTGAAGACGACGCTAGCTCTATTATTTGACTGCACGCATCCACCAGGGAATCCCCAGACCTCAGCTCATTTGGATTGTCATCTTTGATTGTATAGCTGACCCATATAGGTGTGTGTTGGCTGGTAGATTGTGAGATAGCTCGAAATATTGCCTCCGCTTCACGTTTTGTGGACAGCGTCTCGCATAAAATGATATCTACTTTGCAATCAACGAGAGTTGATACAATCAAGTGATATTCTGGGATCATGTCCTCGATTGCAGGAACTTGGTCACCAAAATAACACTCCGTCAAGGGAGGTACACAACCAGCTATCTTCTTTTGTTTCTGTAGCATTTCGCCATGATGTGCAATTTCTGTAGCAGCTCTAGCTCGGTCAACTGCTGATCTAATTAACCCTGCAGCTCTACGAAATGCACCGGGCCCATCGGTTGCGAGACCACACTGGCGCATCCGTCTTGGTACAGCAACGAAACTGTTTGTCGTTACTACATCACAGCCAGCGGCAAGATAGTCATAGTGAATGGCTTCGACTGTTGAAGCTTGTAGAAGGTTTTCATTTGCAAGAACGCCGGCTACAAAAGATCCATCCGAGATCCCTCGTAGCTTGAGCTCGTGCCCCATGCCTCCATCAAGCACAGTCACCTCCCCCCTAAACTTATCTTGCTGATTCATCTTTAATTATACTTATTGTATCTAAAGCTTCGTTTCATTGTCAATGTCGATTGTGGTTGTGTGTTGCTCTCGATTCGTCGCAGTTATGGTGTAGTAAGTAGACTAGTAGACACGTGCCGTAGGGGGTGAGAAGCGCTAAGCGCTAACGTTTGGGTGAGTAAGTGGGGGAATCACTACGAATGTACGAAGACTACATAGCGCGTAAGGAAAGAAAGCAGCAATCTCAAGACGAGACTAAAAACTGTTCATGTCATGCATGTCTTCAAACTTTGAGCAATGCTTCATCCTACAATACCAGAATTCTACATCTACAGCTACACAATTCCTCTCCACAGATAGGAGGTGGTCTCTGTTGCACTTAACATATATTCTATATATAATATTTAGTCACATGAAGCATACTTACAAGTCATCTCTACACCTCCCACCGATGATCAGATATGGGGTTAGCAACGGCTTTCCTTGTGACGCTGAGTGGCTTAGTGGGCGATAGTACTGGTGAAAGGGGGCTTGATTGCCCTGCTCCAGCGTTGCCTCCTGACATCAGTGTGTCCACTGTCAGCTTGAAACCTTTTGACTTGAGATGTTCATCGTTCTTCACACGATCGATAACTGCCTGGAATCCTGCAGAGAGAAGAACTACATCATCTTTGTTTGCCACCCGAAAGTAAATTTCCCTCTTCGATCCTTTGTCATTCGAGAACAAGAGAAATGTATAACTATCCTTGAACACCCCCTTTTGCTGTTTCTTGCTTAAAGGATGTATTCCTTTTGTTACGGAGACAGACTCAATTGTACTGAAGAATAACCCACCTTTTCCCTTCTTCCCGGTGATAGAAGCTACGCTCTGCTCAGAATCACTGAACTTTTTCAACCACAAAAGGCCTTTTGGACACGAGTCTATGCCTTTATATCTGGCATCATCCGTTTTATTGAACTCGTGCACTTCTTTCGTCACAGTAAGAACGCGTGGCTGCCATTGATTATGCGTATTGAGCTTTAACACTGCGATCCCACCACTTCGGAACCTTTCCATCATGATGCCCATTTCTTTCACTCCGCCATCAATGGATGGATAAATGATGGGATTTGTTTCAGCACCTTGGCCCTTTTCAACAAAGGTCTTTGGAGGTGGAACTGATAACGCAGTGTATGCATAAAGCAACAAGGCTTCATGCGCCTCCTTTTGCGCTTCAGAAGCAGACTTGTACACAGGTAGCTCATTTTGTGCTCCTATACTTGAGGTAGCCTTTGCTGTATCTTCAGGCATCACCTCGACACCACCTTTACCGAAAGAAGATTCTCTCAATCTGATCGAATGAGGCGAAAACGGTGGTGGTGGTGGATATGTCTCCTTTTTTGACGACGATTCAATTGAATGTCGACTATTACTATCGTCAAATTCATCATGAAATTCATCGCCAGGGGACTCTGAGTGAGTGTCATCCGAATTGTTGGAATCGCTCCGCTTATTAGAATCAGATGATGCACCGTTCAGACTCGATTCAGCTTGCATTTGACCACCTAATTTAGATAGAGGCCATGTGTTAGAAGACAAGAATGAAATGAGCAAGAATGAAAACCAAATATATGAAAAAAAGAACTGAGAATGCAAATTATCTTCTTACCGTTTGGTGCGCAGACTGCGAATGATGATGCATTCAATAAGCCACAAGAAAATCGAGATAAAATAGCGGATTTTGCTTGATCGCGAAGTCCCGAAAGTCCGTAATACGAGGTTGCTTGGCTTTCGCCTTCAGTTTGTATAACGGTCGTCTTCGTTTGATCGAACGTGCTTCCTTGCGAAGTGCTATCACAAGACGATGGAGCCACCAATGAAACGCCTCTGTTCGCAATAGTAGTTTCATTCCCTTCACCTTCTACTATCTGCTCCGACTTCATGGTTACGGAGGCTTCCTTTGATATTACACTATCTGCTTCTTCAGATTCATTTGTTTCAAGAATTCTCTCGTGATCTCTTCCATACCTTTGGTGAGCAACTCTCCTTGGAGGATCGCAGCCGAAAATAACTGAGGATGTGATATCAGATGTATGAGAATTTGCAGGAGAAGATTTCTCATTCTTCTTCAGCTCAATTACTCCATAATTGCTCTCTGGCAAGCTGCTTAGCGACTCCTTTGACTCTCGCATGTATTGGCTCGCAGCGTTTGCAGGTTGCATTATTGGACTCGAGAAGGATACCGTCGACATTCCATCCGCCAAGGAGTTCATTACTTTGCTTTGTGCATATGTAGACACGCCAACAGTATTATTCCCATAAAGCATTGAGTGGCTCTCCGCATTTGCTCTCTTCAATGTAAAGCCAGAAGAATTGCCACCCATATCAGACTTAATAGATCGGCGGGAATCATCAAATGCGGATGCCTCTCTCAGAGGAATGGTTTGGCCGTCAGATGTAAGATCCTTTGTGTTACTGACAGAAACCCCAGAAAAGATATCTTCTTCCTCAGTTTCGGCCAAATCGATATTTTGTGCTTCCTCGTCAAGTCCACTGATTCCACTGAAGATGCTGCAACTTTCTGCCTCGTTCATTTCGCAAGATGGTTCTCGTTCGTTTGATCTGACTGGTGTGAGACTGGTTGACAAAGTAGAAACACCGCTAGTGTTCTTTGAAGAATCAGCTTGAGACTTCTTCGATACCGACGACGCTTCGTTCAAGAGAGCTTCCTGAACAGCTGCATTGATATCATTGTTTTGGGATGAAGCATAGCGACTTTGCCACCATGACTCAAGAGATTCCGTTCCAGAGGGAGAGTCGGGTGGGGGTTTCATGACATTCTTGGCCGGAGGAGGTGGTGGCGGTGCCTTGGTCGAATTGTTTGTTGGAAGCTGATGCGCAGGTTTAGGCGGTTTCATTAGACCACCACTGTTCAGAGAAGGAAATGATATGCTATTTGAGTCATCTTCCGCCCTTGACATTTTTTGTGAAGAAGAAGAGACGCTCTGGACCTGATCGCTGGAGCTGTTATCAGCTATGTCTTCCTCCTTTGAAATTGTTGGTATTGCCCATGACACCTTACTCTGAGCATTGTCATCTAACTGCTCCATCTCTTGTGACAAATCAGATCCTCCAAACATAGATAGTGGATCAAATTCAGTTGCCGACGCAGTGGTTTCTTCGCTTACAATACTATTGTCAACATCTTCCTCTTCGTCAATGATAGAATCGCATTCAACAGACCCACCACGACTCTTTCCTACTCCGAAGTCTACGTATTGCACGGATGCGGTAGCACTCGGTGATACTTCAATGTCACCTTGCGGAGCATCCGCCGATGTTTTGATAATATTTTCTTTGTCCTCCTCTTTGACAACTTCTTCTTCCTCGTCTTTAGATGCTTTTGCATCAAAGCTTGCAGCCCACTCAGCGGACTTGCTCCCCTGCTGATCGGCAGAACAATTTACTGGACGTGACCAATCAGCATCTCCATTGGCGCTTATTTCAACAGAGAAAGCAGGACCCAACCCCCAAGATGCATGAGAAAATTCTTCTTGGCTAAACCCAAATCCGTCTCCGAAATCTTGACTCACGTTCTCACTTTCAGTTTTGTGAGGAGGGGGTGGGAGAGTTTCGTTGATCTGTTGAATCTCAGCAGATGGGTTGGATGCAACGATATCCCGAGAAGAAGAATGAGATATTGATGGTGGAGGAGGGGGTGGGAGAATTTCGTTAATCTGTTGAATCTCAGTAGATGGGTTGGATGAAACTATATCCCGAGAAGAAGAATGAGATATTGATTGTAGCGGAGGATCGGAAACGCTGTCACTCATGGACACAAGATGATTTGGGAAGGAATAATCGAATTGATCAGGCATGTTATTGCTTGGCTGAAGAAAGGAAGAACCACTGTCTACTTTCGACCTTTTCTTTTCCTCTTGCTTCTTTAGAAATTGCTCTCTTATTGAAGGCAAAGGAGGATCTAAGACGATGCCGCTCGCTTGTTTGTTGGGCTGGGGGATGGAAGGGTCGCTGATTGCGTTGGGGGTTTTCTTTCCCTCTTGCTTCTTCCGAAACTGCTCTCTCCTTTGAAGCACTGCGTCTTTTGCTAAATCTTCATCGCACAACGTAGATTCATCGCACAACGTAGATTCGTCTTCGTCTGACTCGTAATGTTCAACTGTCAGTTCATTTGATGACGAATATCCCATCTGCTTTTTTGAAATAGGCTTTACAGCAGCCGCGGCTACAACAGCCGGACTGGCAGCTCGAAGTCGAGCGAGTTCATTCGATCTGGTAGCCGCTGCCTTGTTAGCTGCAAATCTATTCTTAATCTCAGGTTTCTCAAAAGAAGAAGGATTGGATTTTACCGAGCCAGCATCAGGGAAGGTTTGTGATTTATAAGCAAATGCGTTGGTTTCGACGTGTATAGAGTTTTTCACCACCCCTTTGACGTGTGCAGAGTTCTTCACGTCCGGTTCTGGCTTCCGTACCATTGGTTGCGGAGATGAAGTTGCCGCACGCGAAGCTGCAAGTCTCTTCGCCATTTCTGCTCTCTTTGAAACAACTCGAGGCGGTGTATAAGGAACATTGACTTGCGTTTCAATAGGAGGTGATGGTCTGGCTGTTTTTTGTGTTTCTGCAATGGGCTTGTAATTATACGCAGATTTCATTGGCGACGCTGCCTTTCTCGACGCTGCAAGCTTTTTCTTCGTCATGGCAAGTTGGGTTGCTCTTTGCCGGGCCGCTGAATTCGAAGGCGCCTGGCTCTTCATCGGAGCATCCATTGTTGTGTCATCCGCATCATTACTGTGACTTGGTGGTGATGTATCTCGAACTGCGGAACTAGAAGCTGAAATTGACCTTGATGTCAGCTGCTCGTCATCGCGATTATCATTAACTTGCACCGGATTGGGTTTAGGAGAGTTTGGGATTGGGGAGTACGTGCCCACATCTCCACTGGCAGATTTTGGTCTGATGGAATTGTATCGCGCCTTCAATTTGGCCCTCTTCGCCCTGTCACGCTCCTTGAACGCCGTCATCTCTATTTAACACTAAACAAAAGCTATAGCTAGGTAATTAGTTGTCTACTCTGCCATAAGTTCATGCACCCATGTGTCCTTCTGGTTAGCAAGGGTCGGCGGCAAATTGAAGTGATGGGAAGAATTCGGCGATGGATCACCGGTACCGCGACTTTTCGCGCGTGGGTGCTTTTCTGACTTCATGTCCGGTTTGATGCAAATTATCTTTTTCCCCTCTGCCACTTCTGTGAGACTATATTTCCTCATTCAACGCCTCCGTTGAACGGTGCCAACGCCTACTGTGTGCGCCTCATCAATTTGAGTTTTCAATTTCAATGATTGTGTGCTGAGCATTCAGACAAGTCTGTAGGAAGTAGAAGAGTAATCTGCACAAACAGCAATGGTATCTCGTCCCGTCGTCTCATCAACAGCTGAAGAGCGTCGGCAGCGGATCGACGCCTTCAAAGCAAAAATTTCTGCACTTCGAGCCACATCAAAGGTGTACCATTTTGAAAGTGATGCAAGTATTGATACACTTGATAGTTTGACGACTTGTGGTTCTGCATATGTTGCTGCGGCTGCATCGACTACCTTGGCTGCACTGCCAGAGTCACCCAACTCTGAGAAGCGTGATAATAGCGAAGAAGTGCGCAAGAATCCATTTCTTGATTGGGAAGATAAGTCTAGTACTGTTTCAGCCGATGATCAGCGATTGGCAGCTCCAACTGAGGGGACTAGCAGGAAGTCCAACCCTATTTTTGATGACAGAAAGGAAATTGAAGAGATGGGTGATCCACTGGCTCAGGTTCAAAAGCCCGTTACAGCTTTCCTAGCGAAGAAACAGGTGGTTGATCTTGACAACAACGAAAGTTCTCGCATCGGTGGCAACAAAGACATCAGTACGTTTAAGGAAAAGGTTGCTACGCTACGCGCCATGAAGAAGGAGTATCACTTTAGAAGTGACATCAGCCTCAATACATTTGATAGTGTGAGTACGGGCGTTTCTTCTAACAACAATATGGTTCAGTTGCGAATCAGGAATATGCTTGACCGCAGCCGCGATGTATTGGCTGCTGATCACTCCTCAGCCGCATCGGGGGAGATTGATATTACCCCACTTGCAGGGTCTGGAGACGAATCTAGTACTGTTGAATTAATAGCTACAACAAACCCATTCTTAGACTCAGACGAAGAGGCCAGCACGGAGAATTTGCCAACTTCACCCAAGAGTGCTACAAATCTCTTGATTGAGAAGGCAGAAACTCTCAAAAAAGTGACAGACCTTTCCAAGCTGAGCAAGCCAGTCGAACAAGAGGAGCGCAAGGTCAGCATTAATGAATCTTCTACCAATCTTACCAAACAGAGCGTCGCCAGCGCTTCCACCTACTCAGGAAGCTCAATGATGGGATTCTCCATTGACACCATTGATGAATTGGAAGTTGCTGTAAATGATCAGCCCATGTTAGAGAAGGAGGCTGAGCCAATGAAGTCGAACAACCCATTTGCACAGCTCTTGGCAATGCGTCAAGCGAACAAGGCTGTTGTTGCTGCTGCAGCGAAGCGTGAGGAAAGTGTCGGCAGCATCAATCTTGCGTCTTCCTCTTCTGACACATCTTTACCGGCAGAAAACGACGATGAGAACGATGAGAACTCTTTCAACGAGGCTGTTTCCAACGAGATACAAAAGGCACTCTTTCAGATTGAATCAGTCAGCTACGAAACGGAGACGGAAGAGAAGGGTGAAAAAGAAAAGCTTGCAGTTTCCGTTGACGCTAATGACGAGTATGTAGCACCAAGCAACGTCAAAGGTAGTTTGTTACGTAATTGGAACGGTCCTTTGAAAGAAGATGAAGTCGTAGTGAAAGCATCGGCTAACAGCCCCAGCTCCGAGCCTGCGTTAATGATAGTCGACGAAGAGAAGTCAGCCACTGACGATTCGGACACCACACATACTTGTTCAAATTCAAATAAGGTCGATTATCTTGCAACCAAAGACAGAGAAACAACACTCACTCCTCCAAAGCAAGACGTTGTCCTAAGTGATGGATCTATTTCGACCAAGAACTCTATCTTCGGAAAGGTCATTAATGTTGCAAATCATGATTTGGTCGCAGAACGAATCTACTACGAATCACTACGTGCCCAATATCACGCAGAGCTGAAAGTTCACGTTGCTGATGAAGAGATCCGATTGGCGTTGGATGCACGTTTGAAGGCGATCCAAGACTTCTACAAGAAGAAAAGTACTGTGGTGCAGATTAAGGAGTGCTACGGTGAAGACTATCAAGCAAAGGTAGCCTCATTACCCAGTGTGAAGCCAGCAGTTATTATTCGAGAGGTCAATGATGTCACCGAGAATCCATCTCTTCCACAATCACCCTCGTATTCTTCTCGCAATGATACCCACAAGTTTGCGTTTGAGAGAGCGCATCATGGAATTGACGAAGCAATTAAGGCTGCACATGAACAGATCGAGGTTTGTCCGAAAGAAGAGTTTCCTCTCTTGGAAGAGTCAACATCGCAGGTCCCTGAAACCATCTTCACGAACGAGTCCTTTTGGAGCGAAGGTGTTGAGCAGCCTCCTACTGAAGAAGAGATTGAGTCGCCTGATGACTCTCTGTACAAGAATCATTCCAAGACTGCTGTGAATGCGTGGTACTTTTATGGAGATGTAAACAATCTCTTGTTTGAAAGTAGACTCTACGATTACGAGTTCCATCGCATCCAGAAGGATCCCCTCTACCCATACCTCAATTCATTGGTTGGTATCGCTGATAGTGGTGACGATGGATGCACTAACGAAGACAAGAGCATCAAGCAGCAGAATAAGAAAGAATATGCAGAAAAGAGTCCTATTCGTGTCTGTCACCGTCTGGCTGAGGATGCAGAAGCAGCCATGCCAAAGTTGAAAGAAATTTGCATCGACATTGGAACAAAGTTGAGTATGAAGACCTTTGCCGTCGGTCCAACCAAAAAGGCATCTGAAGCACTAATGAAGTGTACGAAGAAGTACGGTGGAGACCCCCTTCTTGTGACTGATTACTGTCGCGTGGCGATGTTCGCCAAAGATATTGCCACCCTCTTGGCGGTGATGGAGATACTGCTCACCAAGTATAAAGACAAGGTCCGAAGGATAAAGCTCTCGAATTTGAGGGCTGATCATGCTCCTCTTGCGGGTGGATACCGTGATTGCAAGATAAACATTGACGTTGATGGACATATTTGCGAAATTCAACTTCACCTTGAACAGATGTGGAACATTAAGGAAGGGAAAGGATATGCACACTATAAGGCATGCAAGGCGAATGATGTGGACAGCACAACGACTTACGATATTCAGCGTACACTAAGTGGGCTTGACCGAAAGTTCCTTTCCGAACTCATCATGGTAGGCACAGATGCCACCCAAAAGGTTCGTTTAGAAGACCTGCATTCAGGTAATGAGGAGAGTATTCGGGAATACTTTGCACTTGCATGTATCTACCTCAAAAAGGGACGCCTTGATTCTGCCGAAAAGGTGCTGTCAAGGCTTGTGAGGGTACGATCAGATTCTTTGATTTTTGGACCACGCCACGACGAAACATTGCTTTTCATGAGAAAGCTTCACGAGTCTCTCAAGCGACAGCACAAGTTCAAGGCTGCATCATTGATGGAGGCAAAGATAGAAAATGCCGAGAGATCGAAAGAAGAAGATTACGAACCAGCTTTATATGAAATGTGTGTACAAGATCAGTGCGGTGCTTGGGAACACATCTGCGATGCACTTGTTGATCCTTCATCACTTGAGAAAGAAAAGATTGAAAAAGAGAATGAGGTCGTTGAAGAGTCTCGAGCTCTTTGGTTGAGTCTAAGGAAAACTTATTGGTCTTTGGACGAAGCCGCAGCTGCAATGTAGGCACTTAGAATATTTATACTAAGAGTAGAAGAGAATATTATATATGGATTTCAGTGGAGAAAGTTTGGCCACATCTGATTGAATTTCTATTCATTGTCATCCTTTACAACTAATTGTCGCAGTCTTTCAGCTTTGTATTCTTCAAGTTTCAATTCCATTTTTCCAGCACAGAGCATGAGCGGTGTCAAAAGGAATGCTCCAGCAAACGGATGCCCTTGAAATAAGAATCCAGCAATTCCTCCACCAAAACACCCACCGAGTGCATGTGATGCATACACAACATTTGGTGGCGTCGTTAATTGTATTGCGGATGACTCTGAATTATCCTCATTATTTAATTGTTCTGTTACTCGGGTGATTACCCCAAAAGCCAAACGCTCCATGCTAAAGCAGGCTGTTGAAACTAGCGCACAAGACAAAGAAGCCGACAGAGATGTTTTCGGTATTGGAAATCCTTTGTATGTTGCATAGGCTGCACCGCATCCCAATCCTGTAAGTGCAGAAGCAGAAACACGTGAAGCCAAATGATCTAAGATGGCCAACCCATCATCTATCAGCTTTGATGTCATAATATTATGTGTATTGTAAGTTCCCCTTCTCAAATACGTAGCAAGAGAGTCGGCGATTACTATGTTGTTGTTATCGACCAATAGTCAGTAGTATCGCTAGATAAATTGAATTACGGGCAAGAACAAAAATGACTTAGAACCTCTATTGGGAAAACATAACATCACAGACAATAATTCTTTGAGAATCCGAAACACTAATCGTAACACCAATTTGTTATCTCTGATGAGTAGGTCTGGCAGTGATTTTTATGTGTAGCATGTACAAAAATCGATGTGAATTTACCTCAAAGTCTGAACAGAGTATCTTCTACAATGTATTGTACGCCACTGATCAAACTGCATCCATTCATCAGCACAGCCAAATGCCACCACAAATCACCCTCTGTAAAATATGCGCTTGGATGGATGTTGGTGCTATTATTATGCTCTGTGTCTGTACTCAGTGCTCGTGCTCAGGGCCAGGGCTGCGGCAGGGGGCAGAGGCACGGGGCATGCACGGGGCACGGGCTACAATTCTCGTAAAAGTAGGTAGACAGTAGGGGTATTGTAGGGATCTCAGATCTCAATCATGCTGCTATGAGCTCTTATGGAAGAGGATTATGAGGTGGCCTTGTCGAAAGATTCAAAGATCTCAAATGACTTGCACCATGGGAACCTGGCAATCCTCGTCGAGTGTGTAGTCGCGCATCTCCTCTCGATACCAGGCGATCTCTCTCTAGTAAGGAGGTAGACGCTACTCTTGTGGTCAGCAACCTCTCTCTCTCTCTCTTTGAGATACCTTGAGCTGAGGATATCAGCACAAAGTATGGACATAGTAGAAGAAAAGATAATTAAGTTTAGGTACAATAGCAATAGCTGATGTTTAAGTTTAGTGTGATAACTCTTATTGCAACTGTAGAACTCAATCGACACAATTGAACATTGTGCAGGACTCAGTATTTGTG
>Ga0209652_1001381_pt1 | contig 19766 bp, 19 predicted proteins | sample SaaInl74LU_5_DNA_FD_184641 | JGI IMG/M metagenome (GOLD analysis project Ga0209652, IMG submission 184641) | Marine microbial communities from expanding oxygen minimum zones in the Saanich Inlet - ESP_74LU_5_DNA (SPAdes) (version 2) | ecosystem: Environmental > Aquatic > Marine > Intertidal zone... | reverse complement strand
TTTCTCCCCCGGTTTATATAAAGTATATGGCGATGTTGCGGAGCTGTCCGGAAGTCGTCACTGGCTCACAATACAATTAAAGGAAAAAATATGGATCACTCAAGCCACGCCCCATCCCTAGATGGGGCGGCCATGCTCGACCGGTACCGGCGCGCGCAATATTTAATAAACGGGGTGCTGAGCAAAACAGTCGCGTTTAACACCACGTTATACCCCATCTGGATTGGCGACACAGATTGTTTTTGGTACGAACGAGAAAAGAAGGATGGCAAGGAATACCGATTGGTGGATGCTAACGCGGCCAGTAATGACGTCGCGTTTGATCACTATGCGCTGGCAGCGGTGCTGACTGAATCGGTGAAGCAGGCCGTGGATGCCAACAACTTGCCCATTAATCAGGTGGAAATGCGGTTTGATACCCCGACGTCCAAGGCAAAAGGCATTAGAAGCATTGAATTTACCGCCTTTGATAAACGCTGGTTATTTGATACCCAAGCAAAAACCTGCACGGAAAAAGAGAGATGCTGTGAAACAGAGGTGCTTTCGCCCGATGGCAAATACGCCGCTTTTAGCAAAGACTTTAATCTCTGGGTTCGCGAAATTAGCAGTGGTGAAGAACGCGCATTAACCCGCGATGGTGAAGCCTGTTATGTCTATGCCGCCCCTGGGACGGCTTGGGGGGTTGCCACGGAAAACGATACGAGAATACAAGCGCGATGGTCAGCCGATTCAAAACGTCTATTCACCGTTCAACGAGATACTCGCGAGGTGAAAGAGTTACCGATCGTTCATCATGTGCCGCAGGATGGTAGCGTTCGCCCCATCGTGGAGTATGTCAAGGTCGCTTACCCCGGTGATGAGCATATCGAAACCTTACGCTTGGTCAGTGTTGAGGTGGAGAGTGGACGCGTGCAAGCAGCGAACTACCGACAAATTCCGGTAACACGTAACGGCAATGGTTTTTTCTCCGCAAAACTGGGTTGGTGGTCAACAGACAGTCGACACGCCTATTTTGTGGATCTTGAACGCGATTATAAAGCAGTGAGAGTCGTGGAGTTTGATACGCACTCAGGTGGAACACGCGTATTGTTTGAAGAAACCAGCGCGACTCAAATCAATTTGATGCTCAATGCTGATGAGCTCCCCACCCTGGTACCACTGCCAGAAACGAATGAGTTACTGTGGTTTTCCGAACGCAGTGGCTGGGGGCATTTATATCTGTATGATCTGACGACGGGTGCGCTCAAAAATACCGTGACGCAAGGTGATTGGCTAGTGCGGGATGTGGTATTTATTGACCATCGGCGTCGTAACGTCTTCATCCAAACAGCGGGACGCCATGCTGATCGTGATCCGTACTATCGGGATTTATGCCGTGTGCATCTGGATACGAGCAAATTAACTCCGCTAGTATCCAGTGACCATGAAGTCCTCGCTATTGCAGAAACCCAGGCCAGCTATCTATTGGATGCTGGCGTGCGTGATATCTATAAGAAGTCTTGCGGCGTATCACCCACGGGCAATTTTGCGGTGGTGACACAATCCCGAGCAGATACGGCTCCTGTTAGCTTCTTGGTCAGTAGGGAAGGTCACACAGTCCTGGAGCTTGAAATCGCTGATGTATCGGGATTACCGGATGGCTGGCAATGGCCGGAACCGGTAAAACTACTGGCAGCTGATGGTATAACTGATATCTACGGCCTGGTCTTTCGGCCATCGAATTTTTCTGCGGATAAACCCTATCCGGTGGTTTCCCACGTGTACAGTGCCGTTGATTATGCTCATACGTGCAAAGGCTCCTTTACCAATGGTTCTTATGGTTTGGGAATTTCCTATCTTGATCCCGCCGCGCTCGCCGAGCTGGGTTTTATTGTGGTACAAATTGATGGCCGTGGTACACCCATACGCCATAAAGCCTTTCTTGATGAAAGTTATGGTCGGCTAGAATCGGTTAGCAACCTTGACGACCATGTCGCAGGCCTAAAGCAACTCGCCAAACGTTACCCCTATATGGATTTACAACGCGTGGGCATTTCAAACCATATGGGCGGTGGACCTGGTGGTATACAAGGCTTGTTGAAACACCCGGAATTTTACAAGGTAGGGGTGTCGCTCATGCCGCATGATAGTCGACTGTTCGCTGCCTCGATGTGGGGTGATAAATATGAAGGATTGTCCGGGCCTTATGCGGATGAACTCTATCCCGAAGCGATGGTGGAAAAACTGGAAGGTAAATTGTTACTGATCAGTGCCATGCTGGACCCTGTTTGCCCACCCGCCATTGTTTTTCGTATGGTGGAGGCCTTACAAAAAGCCAATAAGGACTTTGATTTACTGCTCTTACCCAATCTTGGTCATTCACCGAATGGATATGTCACGCGTCGCGCTTACGATTTTCTCGTCAGACACTTACTTGAAACTGAGCCGCCTAAAGAGTTTAAACTCGAGTCATGGATTGAAAATTTAAGTTAGCCCACAACACTAAAAGTGAAACATTAGTGTTCAGGGGTTGGGTCTCGTCTCTAGTCAGAGGCGGGACCCAAGTTTAGTAAAACTCAGCATTGCGTTATTGATGTCATAGAAACAGCCAATAAGGATTTTGATCTGTTGTTACTGCCTAATCCCGCTTATGGTTATACGGTAAAACGTGCGTGGGATTATTTGGTGGAGCATTTATTAGGGTTGCAACCACCTGAGGATTTTAAACTGACGACGTCTTTCGATTAAGTGGGTTGTTGGGCATTACTTGCCGCACGGAGAATAAAAAAGGGGCCAATTCGTTGGCCCCTTTTTCGTTACTGCTATTTGTTACTACTATCGATTGACACCCTTCACAGCAGCGCAACCACTTTTATGCAGCGTTCAGCTTGCTGGTGAGCGGCTTTAACGGCTTTTACAACTTGCGGTTTCATGGCGCTGTATTCCTCTACCAATCCGGCGAGTTCTTGTTCGCTTGCTGCATTGCATTGCACGGGCAACATGCTGCCGGCAAATGATCGGATAAGGGTAAGGTCGCTGCCTCTATTGAGTTCTTCAATGTGCGTTTTTATGCGCGCCTTGAAGGGTTCTTCCAGTGCCTGCTGTTCGGCGGGGAATAGGTAGAACATGATGTAACGCAGGGTGGCTTGTTTGAGGTTGTCGGGATTTTGCGTGACAACATTAAACCATTTGGCTTTTGTGGCGGCATTGGGGCGCTGGGCTTCGGCTGACATGGCGCCGTTTACGCCGTTATCTGACATATCCCGCGCGGCTTCGGCGGTGAGTGCGGCTTGATAGTCGCCATAGGCGTAGCGGTTTAGTTTGGCCACTATGCCCCAGCGCTTGTCTTGGTCGATGGTGAGGCCGTCGAAGGTTTGCTTGCCGGCTAAAACGGTGGTGAGTCGTTCGAGATGGGCTGGGTTTTTGGCGACGGATAGGTAGTTGTCGTACCACAGTTTTTGCAGGTCGGAACCGGGTGTGGCTTGACTTAGCAGCTGCAAGTACAGGTCTTCGACGGCGGTGTATTGCGCGGCATAATCGCTGATGCCGTCGCGGGTGGCGATATCTGTGTAGCTTAGTGCTGTGTTCAGACCGCCGCTGATGGCGCGGGCGACGTTGTAGTCTTGTTCGCCACGGATATTGGCGAGGGCAAAGTCTATAAAGCTTGCTGCGCTAAGGTTGGCATCGTTAACGCTGTCGATCAGGCTCTGCCACAGCATAAGGCGGGTGGTGACATTGGCTATGCCGTTGATGCGCTGTTGGGCGCTGGCCAGTGAGCGGTCATCGAGGGCGACTTTAACGTAGCCCCAGTCGGCTTCGTTGGGGTAGACCAAGTCTGGACAGGCCATGCCAATGGCGGCGGGAATATCTGTTTTAGCGCCGCTGTAGACGATGGGTAGCGCCGTGGCCAGTGTTAGGCCGTCGCCGTCTTGCTGATAGAAGCCGATTTGCACGCGCTGCTCACGCAGTGTGGGGTAGCCTTCTGGTGCGGTTTGGGCGATGGATAGGGCGCTGATGCCGGTGTCGTTGCACTCGAAGTCGACTTTGATGGTGTTGAGGCCAGCTTCATAGAGCCAGTCTTGTGTCCATTGCTGCATATCGCGGTTGGCTGCTTTGCCTAGCTCGCCGATAAAGTCGTCGAGGTCGGTGTTTTTGTAGGCGTGTTTTTTGATGTAGTTGCTGACGCCGAGTCGGAAGTTTTCTTCGCCGAGATAGTAGGGCAGCTGTTTTAGCACTGAGGCCCCTTTGCCGTAGGTGATGCCGTCGAAGTTGGTCATGGCGTCGCCGGTGCTGGCTACGGGAAGTTCAATGGCGTGGGTGTTGACGGAGTCGTCGGTGCGGTAGGCCCACTGTTTGGTACCTGAGTAGAAAACATCCCAGCTGTTTTCAAAATCGCTGGCTTCGGAGATGGCGAGGTTGGCCATGTAGGTGGCGAAGCTTTCGTTAAGCCACAGGCCGTTCCACCAGCGCATGGTAACTAGATCGCCAAACCACATGTGGGCCATTTCGTGGGCGATCACATTGGCGAGGCGCATTTTTGACTGTGTCGATTTTTCACTGCGCTCAACATAGCGTTCGCTGAAGGTTACTGCGGCGACATTTTCCATGGCGCCGGCATTGAAGTCGGGCACCATAATTTGATCGTATTTGCCGAAGGGGTAACGCACGTCAAAGTAGCGGTTAAAAAAGCCGAAGCTCTGTTTGGTGGGAATAAACCACTCATCGGTGACAACGTATTGCTGAAGGCTTTTGCGCACAAAGAGGCGCAGTGGAATATCTTCAAATTGGTCTTCCCAGACGACGTAGGGGCCGGCGTGCATGGAGAATACGTAGGATGAGAATTTGGCAGACGTTGGGAAGGTCCAAACCTGATTGTCCCCATCTTTGGCAATGGCTGTTTCGCGGGTTGAGCTGACTACTTGCCAACTGGCTGGTGCGGTTACCTGAAGGGTGTAGGTGGCTTTTAGGTCCGGCTGATCAAAATGGGGGAACAGGCGATGGGCGTCGTAGGGTTCAAAATCGGTGTAGAGGTAGGTTTCGCCATCTTCTGGATCGACAAAACGGTGCAGCCCAGAGCCGTCGGTGGCATAGGGGTGCTGGTAGTCGATAACGAGGGTATTGGTGCCGGCTGCAAGCTCGCTGGCGGGGATGGTGATAAACCACTTTTCATAGTCAAAGTTGACTGGCTGGCCATTTCGACTGATGGAATGTACAACCCCTTTGTCGAAATCGATGGTCAGATCGCTCTGATTGTTTGGGACTAAATCAAACGTTATTTGCGTTACACCGGAAAAACTGTCGCTTTGTTTGTCGAGGTTGACGGTTAAGTCGTAGCTGACATTGCTCAGTTGACTGGCGCGCAACTCTGCGGTGGCGGTGAACAGTGATTCGCTGACGGGTCGCGGCGTATTTAAGTCAGCTGCTGGCTGTGCGCTTTGTTCGCAACCGGTGAGCGTAATGGAGAGCATAACAGCGAGAGCTAGCAACCCAGCGGGTCGCCAGTTTTTCAGTGCGGTAGTGGTCATGGGAGGCCTTATTTTTTTATTGTTTTTAGAGGCGCATTTATACGCGAGAATGTTGTTGGAGAATAGTGGGGATCTCGAAATACTGCTGAGGAATAGAGTGCTTTTTGAGCGCTTATTTAAAGGGCTTGTTTAAAGCGCCGAACCGCCCGCAAAAATATCAAATGGTGCTGCCGCTACCAAGTATCACCCATAGCACAATGGCCAACAAAACAACGCCTTCAAATCCATGAATCAACACCGCCAACCAGTTGCTGCGATAGCGCTGGGCTGGCCAGCTATAGGCAAGATTACTCAGAATAATCGACGGTAGCGCCCCGATTAGATGTACATGATATAAACCAAATAGCGTGCCATTGGCGAGCCATGCCCAGCGGCCAAATACGCCCTCCATCTTGGGTAGCAGAACACAATGGAACAATAGCGCCTCGCCCAGTATGTAGTTGAATAAGCATGAGACCAGTGCGATGCCGAGAATTCCCCATTGACCGTGAAATTCCGGTGCGGCGAGGTTTTTAATATTGGCGTAGTCGGGCAGGGTGAGGGATGGAAACAGGGCTTGAAACGGTGCGTCGATGCGCTCGCCCAAGAGATCTGATGTGAGAGCGACAAAAAGTATGCCGAGGATCACCCAGCCATAGAGGGCGCGATTTGGGGTGCCAGATGGCTGCCTAGGTGTTTGCAGCCATAGGCGCTGTTTAAGAGCGCCTATCGTCCAACGTTGGTCTTCGCTCCGCAACACGAGGAACGCGACAACCGTTTGCCACATCATTCCGACAATCATAAGCCACCAGTAAATCAACCCCGGATTGAGATCAATGCGCGGAATTAAAAAGGGCGCCGCCCACCCGCTCAGCAGAGCCATGGGCGCTGTAACGCTGACCCAGATCAGTAGAATTTTACCGAGGCTGTATTGATTAGGCTGCGCTGCCTGCGGCGATGTGCCATGTGGGCAGTCGCGGCGGGGTGTTTGTTGGCGGCTGTTGTGCATTTATTTTCTCGACCTTAAAACGTGTAAAGCAGTGCGATAAAGCTGGCCGCGGAGAGCTCGCGGTCAATAATCGGGCTATCGGTTATTTTTTTGTCGAAACTTTCGCCTTGCACGGCAAACACCGCTGAGAGCTGTTCTGTCAAAAAGTAGGTCATTTGCAGGCCGATATAGGGAATGGTGGTGCTGCCAACGTCATAGGCGGGCCGGTCGCTGTGACTTTCACTGGCTGATACGCCGTAGAGATAGTTTGACAGCGCTTGGTCCCGCCAGTAGACGCCGCCTTCGATGCCAAGGTTTAGGCGGGGACTAAGCTCGAACTGGACACCTACGCTAGCGTCGACTTCATCGCCTTCACTATTGTTTGAGACATCCGTTTTGTAGGCAATTGCGGCGACAAAAGAGCCTCTCTGTGCGCTGATGCGTGCCCCAATATCGACGCCCGTTGAACGTTCCATGCCGTCGAGTCCAGCGACATCGGCGGGGTCAATGACTTGCCAGCGGGGTGCGACAAGCGCTTCGAGGCTGATTCGTTCGCTGGCGTAGGCCGTGAGTGCGATTTCAGTCGGGTCAATACTGACCCAGTCGTTGCTCACGGAAAACCAGGGTAAAACGCCGGTTTCCTGGTCGTCACTCGCGCCAATATAAGGGTTTAGCGCGGCGTACATACCGCCCCCGAGGGCGATGGACCAGTTGGAGGTGTTGTTACTGTCGTCGCCGGTGGGCACGTCAGCGAAAGCGGTTTGGTGAGCGCAGGCGAGCGTGAGGGTGAGGGCTGCGATGGGCTGGCTGAATGATAGCTTCATTATAATCTCCTTGTGGGTAACGGGGCCGCCAGACGTTGGCGTTGGGGTGTAACAGTTGCGGAGATTTATAAGCGGGATTGCGGCTGTATGCGTCGCGACGGGACGGTTCGGACACGTTTGCTGTCCCATCCGTCCCATTTGGACGTTGAATTACGAGCTTGACGCTCGAAAGGCACTTGGCGTTGTTCCCGCGTGTTTGGAAAAGGCGGTATTAAAGGTAGAGCGAGAATTAAAGCCAACGTTTAGAGCAATGGTCAAAACAGTGTCGGAGCTGCTAAGAAGGAGGGTCTTGGCTTCGTTGATTCTGTAGCCGTTGACGAAGTCGAAAAAATTAAGGCCCATGCGATCATTTAATGTCTGGGAAATGTAGTTCGCTTTTACGCCAGTTCGCGTTGCTAACATGCTTAGGCTCAAGTCTGGGTCGCGAAATAAGCCGTCCTCTAACATCACCGCTCTAATTTTGTTTTCGATACTGCTCATGCGTTTGTCATCCAGTGCTGAGCGCGCGTATTTGCTTGGGACGCTTGCGGATGTGGGTGTTTCCTCTGCGACCGCAAACACCGGTCGCTGTTTGATGCCAAAGTAGAGAAAGACACCTGCCGTAGCAGTTTCGATAAGTGCACGCAGAGCGCCATTCCAACTATGGGCGCCACTGTTTTGTGACCAGATAGAGTGAATCCAGGACCAGACCAGCGCTGCAATGAGAAAAAATAATACCCAGCGCAGCCAGCTGAGGGTTTTGTCTTCAATATTTGAGAACAGTGTGCGAACGGTTTGAGCATTGCGCATCAATAAGCGCAAGAGTGCGCCTAGATAGGTCACTGAGATAATCATAAACAGTATATTGAGTACCGTCATGGACAGTGCTGCCGAAGGTGGTGCCGTTAGGAGCGTGCCGTCAATTAGTGCGAGTTTGGTCGCGCCATCGAGCAGGTAAAGCGGGAGCGCAACCAGTAATGCAATCAGCCCTGGCGCCCAGAATAGACGTTTCTCCCCAAGTGAGAGTGTGACCGGCAGAGGCGAGGTAATGGCGCGGGCGTATAAATAGATCGACGGGCCAAGCAGCACAGGCGCCCAGAGAGTCGCGCCTATCAAATGTGGCATTAGCGGGTACAGATCGCTTGCCTGAAGAAGACTGTCAACGCTGTCGATACCGCTCAATAACAGAAAAAGCGCCAGCCCGTCGCCACGTCCATCGCGGCCAAAATGGGCTTTGACAATGGCAGCGCCGAGAAGCGCAATTGCCGTCGCCATGGCTGCGAAGACAATTTCTATTAACTGCGCGGGATCGATTTGCATGGCTCAATATCTGTAGGTTCAACGTTTTAGTCTGGCTGAGCCCTCGCGCTGCGGCGAGGGCTGCCCTTGTGCGGTTTGTTAGAGCTTAGATCAATCTAACGGGAAGGGTGGTGGCGACGCGTAGTTTTAAGAAAATTTATCGATTAGCAATGGCAGATCACGCCGTCTTAACTACACTTATGCGAACAATTGTGACGATAAATTGTTCAGAATCAGGAATTGTTCTACTGCTTAGCGGTGTCAGGCCATCATGTCGGTGGTCGCGCTTTGCGCTCAGTTTTGGTAAGGGAGCCTACCTATGAAGATTAAAACGCTGTTATTGATAACCTTTCTTGCGGCACTTGTTGGCTGTGCCGCGCCTCTGCAATATCCGATTAAGCTCGATACAACAACTCTGATGAGCCCCGATATCCGCGTAGGAGTTGCTACAAGTGTTTTGCCGCAGCCCTCACTTATGTTGCCAGGCGCTGACTGTTTACTTTGCATGGCAGTTGCAGCAAGTGCCAATTCAACGCTCTCAACACACACAAAAACATTGTCCACCGCGGAGATTGAAGCTCTCAAAGGAGAGGTTATCGAGACTTTGAAGGCTCGGGGAAAAGCGCCGGTTGTGGTGGCCGATCCGATAGCAGTAGTTAAGTTACCAAAGACAAAAAAGCTTGGCGAGGGCTTTTCGCGTCGCGATTTTTCGAGCCTTGCAGAGCAATTACAGGTTGATCAACTTCTGGTAATCGATATCACTCAAGTGGGGATGACTCGTCCTTATGCAGCTTACGTTCCTCGGGCTTCGCCTCAGGCGCGAGTGTCAGGTGCCGTATATATGGTGGATGTGAGAACGAACGCCTTTTCGTGGTATATGCCAGTGGATTACCACCTCTCTGCGGAAGGCGAGTGGGACGAACCACCTGAGTATCCGGCCCTGACAAACTCTTACTACCAACTTCTGGAAAAGCTTCGTGATGAAGTGCTAGCTGCTTTGCCTGTGAAACCGAAAGAGACCGGTGAGTAGCGCGTGGACATGAAAACAGGCGCTATTATTCCACCGCTCATTGCACTATTTTTTGTTGTCTTGACTGGTTGTTCCACGCCAAAGGTGGTCGAGGACGCGGCGAGCGCGCCCGTTGCTCTGCCGCCTTTGGCCAAGCGTCAGGTGAGCTATCGGGTCGCCCCGCTGGGCCAGACAGACTTGGTTTTCATTGGCCAGCCTCGGTCGTCAGACGCTAGATCGACGCCCGCTGGGATGGCCTATCCCGGCGGCGATCCTTTTTCTTTTCTTGCCGCTATTGCTGTGCATGCCGCTATTCAAGGGTCAGTTACCAGTGCAGCAGAGCAGGCCCAGATTGAGGCAGCGAACAAAGTTTTAACCCCATTCAAAGAGTTGATAGACGGGCTTTATCAAGCAGACTTATTATCCGCTAACCAGTTAGCTGGAATCTCAGAGAAAACTGATGATTTCGAGGTCGGCCTTCTTGAGGATGATCGTTTGCCGACTGGCTGGCTTGTTCAGTTGAATCCTATGTTTGTCATGAGTCGCAGCAGCGATGCGATCACAGCGGTGGTCACGCTTGCGATTAATGATGGCCGAATTAGGGAAATTGAGGCGTCTGCGGCTCCGTACCAGAAGGTTATTGCTATTCAGTCGCAGCCTGTTGCAAATACTCAAGAATGGCTTAAGGAAGAGGGTGCTAAATTCACCGATACCTTGCAGCATTTAGTGAGTGCGGCGATTGAACTGGGTATTAATCAATTCGCAGGTCTGTTGCCGCCAAAAGAGGAGGCGAGCAGTACGCTGCGCTATCTTGAAAATGGCGAAAAGAAAATTGAGCGCGGGTACCTCATCAGTGAGAGCTGCTCTGCGCTTATATTTGAGTCACTTCGCGGCGAGTTAAAATGGATTCCCAAAAACGGCCCCTGTGGCTAAACCAACCGTGGCTCGTAGTTTCGGGCCTGTGTATTTCTAAACTTACTATAAGGAAATTGTAATGTTAAAACCTTCTTCGATGGCAAAAGTGGCAGCGGCGAGCGTTATTTTATCGGCCTCATCGGCTGTGTTGGCGGGTGACGCGTACATGGGAGCGAGCATTGGCTTCGCGGATTATGAGGAGAAATGGCAAGACCTAGATCTTTCCGATGAGGTGATCGCGGTTGATTCGACGTTGACTACTGTAAATATTCGAGCTGGCAAGGAGTTTTCACCCTATTTTGCTGCTGAGGTGCGACTAGGCACTAGCTTGGGTCATGATCTCATTAGTGTCGACGGGATTGAGACGATTGCTGAGATGAGTGTCCGTGAAATCTATGGAGCCTACATTCGCGGTGGGTTTCCCATTGCTGAGGGGTATTTTCCCTATCTCGTGGTGGGTTATACCCAGTCGACATTGAAGGCTGAGCTTTATGGTCTGGAGGCCAACGGCAAGCTTGGTGGTGTGTCCTTCGGTGTAGGTTTAGATATTGATGTGGGCAGCGACATTACCGCCAATTTTGAGTATATGGACTATTTCGATACTGTGGGTGTTCAGGTGACGGGCTTTACGCTCGGCGTGGCGAAGTCGTTTTGACGGTGTCTTGCAGGCCCAACTAAAAAGCTGATTAAACGCTCCATGAGAGGGCGCGGTTCCACAGAAAGCCCACGGTTAGCGTGGGCTTTTTTGTAGGCGTTTAGAGTGGCAGTGCGGTGGTGAACTTCTTTTGTCGCAATATTAGGTTTGTGGTTGATGAGCGCACAATGCCGAGTCGCAGCAGATGTTGCATGATAAATTTTTCGAGGCTTTCGGTGTCTTTTTCGATGATTTTTAACACGTAGTCGTTGGAGCCAGTGATTGAGGAGCACTCGACAATTTGCTCTTGACCGGCGACAAATTTATCCAGCAGTTCGATTGTTTCTTGGCGGTGGTCAAGCAGTGCAATGTGCACATAGGCCATGGCGGTCAATCCGAGCCGTTTGGGGTTGAGCAGGGCGACATAGTCAGAAATGATGCCAGCGTCTTCCAGTTTTTTGACCCGTCGCCAGCAGGGTGAGGTGGATAAATTAACCTTTTCTGCCAGTTCTTGAATGCCAATCTTCCCTTCATTTTGCAGTACGCGAAGTATTGCCTGGTCGTAGTGATCGATAGTATCCATGGGTAATAATTTTTCTCATGCTGTTTATTTACGGTAAATATAACCTCTTTATCGGAAAATCGCTGCCTTTACGCAAGCTTATTTCCATCTATAAAGGAAATAATGTTCGCTCTCACGGCATGGTATATGGAGTAATCAGTAAAATGGAGAAAAAGACGGCTTACGTTGCGAAGACCCCTGATCAGAACGGGTATATTCATTACACCGACGACGAACATGCTGTTTGGCGCGATCTCTACAGCCAGCAAATAACCGGCGCTAAGAAGTATGCCGCGCAGATTTATCGGTCGGGACTTGAGCAGCTTTCGATACCGGCTGACCGAATTCCTCAATGTGCTGAGCTCAGTGCGCGTTTGCAGCCTAAGACGGGTTGGACGGTGGCGCCGGTGCCTGCGTTGATCGGCTTCGGGCGTTTTTTCACGATGTTGTCTGAGCGGCGTTTCCCTGCGGCATCGTTTATTCGCTCGAGAGAACATTTCGATTACATTAAAGAGCCGGATATATTTCACGAAATATTTGGCCACACGCCTTTGCTAATGGATCCAGAGTTTGCGGCATTTTCGCAGCGAATTGGCGAAACGGGGTTGACGGTTGAAACAAAAGATTACAGCTGGCTGATAAGGCTCTATTGGTTTACTGTGGAGTTTGGCCTGACGCGCGAAAACGGCTGTTACAAGGCGTTGGGTTCAGGGCTGAATTCGTCGCCCACGGAGTTGATTTACAGTGTTGAGAGCCCAATTCCTGAGCGCCGCGAGTTTAACTTGATCGATGTTTTGCGCACGCCTTACAGAATTGATATTCACCAGCCGATCTATTTTGTTATTGAGGACTTCAATGATGTCCTGAACGCGGTTAGCGGAGATCTGCTCGGCAGCATTAGAAAGGCGCAGTCTTTGGGCCTCTTTGCGCCAACCTATGAAGCGCTAACTGCATAAGCAGACAGCATCAACAAACAGTCTAAAAAGAGAGTTAACCTTATGACCGACAATCAAGTGTGTGATCTTAGCAATATGTCCTGTGAGCCCTGTCGAGGTGGTGTGGCAGCCTTTACAGTCGAGGAGGCGAAGGCGCTGTTGACTGATCTACACGATGACTGGACGCTGAGTTCAGATGGCAAAACTATTCGCCGTGAATTTACCTTTAAGGGCTTTGCTCGTGCGGTACAGATGGCCAATCTTGTGGCTTGGTTGGGCGACAAGCAGGGCCATCATCCCGATATCAAGTTTGGCTGGGGCTATTGTCATGTTGAATTTACCACCCATGAAAGTGGTGGTTTATCGCAGAATGACTTTATTTGTGCGGCCAAGCTGGACCAGATCGTCGCTGGCTAAGGCGCTGGAAAATCTGGCTGTGCTTGCGGGCTGGCGCTGATAAAGGCTGGCAGCGACGTGCAGTATTGGTAGATTGAATTTATGGTGGGGTAGCTTTCCAGCGGGCACGAAAAGCGCAGTGCGTTGCTTACTTGCGGTATCAAGCAGATATCGGCCACTGTTGGGCTGTCGCCGAAACAAAACTGCCCTGTGCTGTTGAGGTGGCGCAAACTCTCTTCAAACGCTGTAAATCCCTGCGCAATCCAATGCTGATACCAGCGCAACTTGCCGGCTTCGTCGACACCCATTTCGGCGGTTAAATATTGCGTCACGCGCAAGTTATTTAACGGATGTATATCCATGGCTATTTGCTGCGCCATAGAGCGCACAGTCGCTCGATCAATGGCCGAGTCGGGCAGTAGTGGCGGCTGCGGGTAGCACTCGTCAAGATACTCAATAATCGCTAGGGACTGGGTAATCAGGCCGCCTGCGGTCTGCAGTGCTGGCACGAAGCCTTGGGGATTGTGCTTTAGATACTCAGCGCTGCGCTGTTCTCCGGTGGCGAGATTGATCGGCAGGCTCTGCCAGTCAAGACCTTTCAAATTCAAGGCAATACGCACACGATAGGCCGCTGAGGAGCGGAAGTAGGTGTAGAGCTGCAGGGTGCTATCTGGCGTCATATTTCACGACTCGCTGGTTTATTTCGCCAAAGATACTCTGTTGGCGCTCATCATTCATGAAAATCTCAATGCGATCGCCAAAGCGCATAAAGTCTGTACTGGCTTTGCCTTGATTAATAATTTCTAGCATGCGCACTTCTGCCAAACAGCAAGACCCCTGCGACCGGTCTAGATTGGAGACGGTTCCCGAGCCAATAATGGTGCCTGCGCAGAGCGGTCGGGTTTTGGCGGCATGGGCGATTAGCTGGCCAAAATCAAAGGTCATGTCGACACCTGCATTGGGCTGACCGATTAGTGTGCCATTGAGTATCGCTGTCAGCGGCAAGTGTAGTTTAGCGCCATCCCAAGCTTGCCCAAGGGCGTCGGGTGTCACTGCCACGGGTGAGAACGCACTACTGGGTTTTGCTTGATAAAAACCGAATCCTTTGGCGAGTTCGCCGGGGATTAGATTGCGCAGAGACACATCGTTGACCAGCATCAGCAACTTGATGTGCTTTCTGGCGTCGGCAGGCAGTATCCCCATGGGGACATCGTCGACAATCACCGCGACTTCAGCTTCGAAGTCGATTCCCCAGCTCTCGTCCGCCATGGCGATATCGTCGCGAGGGCCGAGAAACGAGTCTGAGCCGCCTTGGTAAATTAACGGGTCGGTCCAAAATGTCTCTGGCATCTCTGCCTTGCGGGCTTTGCGCACGAGTTCGACATGGTTGACGTAGGCGCTGCCATCTGCCCAGTGGTAGGCCCGAGGCAGGGGTGAGGCGCAGGCCGATGGGTCAAACTTTTCACCCTGAATTTGCCCAGACTCAAGCTGTGTAGAGAGCTGTTGCAACTGCGCTTCACAGGTTGACCAGTTATCCAGCGCTGCTTGCAGGGTGGGTGCCACTGCGGTAGCTAATACATAGGTTTGCATGGCGTTGTCGACAACGATGAGCTGTCCGTCGCGGCCTGCTTTTAGAGATGCCAGTTTCATAGTCTAAGCCTATTCCTGTTGGGGAGCATGCAGCCACGCTGCATGCTTGGGTGCGCGTTTGGTTTGGTTCCATTCCTCAAGCATGTCGGGGGCGACACGATGAAGCTCTTCGAGCATGCCGGGCTTGGCTGTGTCTGCAGCTAGTTCGAGGCGATGGCCGTTGGGGTCAAAGAAGTAGATGGACTTGAAAAGGGTGTGATCAATCGGTCCTATCACTTTTAAGCCTGCTTTTTCGACGCGGGCTTTGGCGTCGAGCAGGGCGTCGATATCGGCGACTTTGAAGGCGATATGCTGCACCCACTGGGGTGTGTTGGGGTCAAAGCCCATATCGGGCGAGTTGGGAATCTCAAAGAAGGCTAAGACATTGCCATTGCCGGCGTCCATAAAGACGTGCATGTAGGGGTCCGGTTCGCCCGTGGAGGGAACTTTGTCCTCGGCGATGGCTAGCTGAAAATCCATATTCAGTACCTGCTGGTAAAATTCCACCGTCTGTTTGGCGTTGATGCAGCGGTAGGCGACGTGATGAATACCTTGAATATTCATAATACTATTACCTTAGGTGGCGTTGATAAAACCGCGATTGAGTTGGTCGCGTTCTATGGATTCAAACAGTGCTTTGAAGTTACCTTCGCCGAAACCTTGGTCTTTTTTGCGCTGGATAAATTCAAAAAACACCGGGCCGATTAGGGTTTTGGAGAAGATCTGCAGCAGCAGGCGCGGGTCATTATTTTCGGTTGAACCGTCGAGCAGAATGCCCCGGGTTTGCAATTCTTGAGTCGGCTCGCCGTGGTTGGGCAGGCGTTCGTCGAGCATCTCATAATAGGTGTCGGGCGGTGAAGGCATAAAGGGTACACCGCGCGCTTTCAGTAAATCCCAAGTCGCGTAGATGTCGTCGCAGGAGAAGGCGATATGCTGAATGCCCTCACCGTTGTACGCCATCAAAAATTCTTCTATCTGTCCGCCGCCGGTGGACTCTTCGTTGAGCGGTATACGAATCTTACCGTCTGGGGCGGACATGGCTTTTGAGCGCAGTCCTGTGTACTCGCCGCTGATATCAAAGTAGCGCACTTCGCGAAAGTTGAACAGATCTTCGTAAAAGCTTGCCCAGTGACTCATGCGGCCGCGATAGACGTTGTGGGTGAGGTGGTCGATAACGTTGAGGCCGCAGCCAACTGGGTGGCGTTCGGTGCCTTCAATGTACTCAAAGTCGATATCGTAGATCGATAGACTATCGCCGTAGCGGTCAATCAGATAGAGCGGGGCACCACCGATACCTTTGATGGCTGGCAGACGCAGTTCCATGGGGCCTGCGGGGATATCGACAGGTTGCGCGCCCATTTTCAGTGCTCTGGCGTAGGCTTGCTGAGCATTTTTGACGCGAAAAGCCATGCCACAGGCGGAGGGGCCATGCTCTGCGGCAAAGTAGTTGGCGTAGCTATTGGGCTGATAATTAATGATAAAGTTGATGTCGTTTTGTCTGAATAGCAGGACATCTTTGGAGCGGTGATTGGCGATGTGCTTAAAGCCCATCGTCTCAAAAATGGGTTCGAGAATGCCGCGCTCTTCGGCCGCAAATTCGACAAATTCAAAGCCATCGAGACCCATTGGGTTGGCATTGAGTTGGTCCATTGTTGTAGCGACAGTTGTAGCGACAGTTTTATCGACGGTTTTATCGATTGTTTGATCCATGGTGTGCTCCTGCGGTTTGTTGCCGCCCATTAGTTGCGATTGCAACTAATATTGGTTGCAAGCGCAACTAATGTCAAGCATGATCCTGCAATGACTAAAAAAAGCCTGCAACCCCACAAAATACTTCAGCTTGAGCGCTATCTGCCGTATCGCTTGTCGATCCTGTCCAATCGCATCAGTGCGCTTATTTCAGAAATCTATAGCGACAAATTTGCCCTGTCGATTACCGAGTGGCGGATTATGGCGGTGTTGGGCGAATACCCTGACGTGTCTGCCGATGAGGTGTCGCTAAAGACGCAAATCGAAAAATCTATTCTGAGCCGTGCGATTAATAAGTTGGTGCAGCGCAAACTATTGCAGCGAGAGTTTGATCCGTTGGATCGCCGTCGCTCTATGCTGCGCTTAACGGCGACTGGTCTGTCGGTGTATGACGAGGTAGTGCCGGTGTCCTATGACTACGAAAAAGCCTTGGTGTCCTGTTTCACTGATGCTGAGCGTGAGCAGTTCAGCGAGTTTATCGATCGCCTCTATCAGCACGCGGAATCGCCGTTTGAATAACCCGCTTGCGCTACTTTTCTGTGGTCTGTGAAATATACCTTGCCCGCAAAGCAACCAACCGTTACAACATAACCGTTACAACATTACCGATTCAACCGTGCCTCTATTAACAGTGCCTCTATCAACAGTGCCCTTAGACGCTGTAGAATTGGGCTTCGTCTCTACAGGTTACTCTTTATGCGCGCTTACCAACGCACCTGCTCTCTGATTTTGGCCTCGGCTCTGGTTTTTCTCTGCACGGCTGCTCACGCCGGCGGCAGCCCTGAAGATATTCAAAAACTCCGCAGTTTGCTGCAACCCATTACGAGTCTCTCAGCGCAGTTCCAGCAGCGAATTGTCGATGTCGATGGCTTTGAAATTCAATCTTCTCAAGGTGTTTTCCAAGTGGCTCAGCCGAACAAGCTGCGCTGGATTGTCGAGCAACCCATGGAACAGCAAATTATCTCCGACGGTGCGACCTTGTGGGTTTACGATCCCGATCTAGAACAGGTCACCGTGCAGCCATTTAATGAGGATATCGCGGCCACGCCGGCCATTCTTTTTTCCGGCGACCTCGCTGCGTTGGATAAAAGCTATTTTGTGCAGCAGCTGTCCGCTGGACATTTTGTGCTCACGCCTGAGCAGGGCGGTAGTCTTTTCACCCGCATGACGTTGGTTTTTTCTGGCTCAGAGCCTGCGCAGATCACCTTGACGGATAACCTCGATCAGGTAACTGAAATTGTCTTCTCTGAGATTGTTCTAAACCCTGAATTGTCGGGCGATTTGTTTATCTTAGACATCCCCGAGGGGGTCGATGTCATCAACAATGGCAACTGATCTGTTCACTCAAGAGGTTTATCGCCCGCTGGCTGCGCGTATGCGGCCGAGCCAGTTGGCAGGTTTTTACGGTCAGGCGCATTTAGTCGGGCAGGGCAAGCCTCTGCGCGAGGCGATTGATAACGGCACATTGCACTCTATGATTCTGTGGGGCCCGCCGGGGGTTGGCAAGACGACTCTGGCGAGAATTATTGCGGCGTCTGCCGATGCGCATTTCGAAAGTCTTTCTGCGGTGCTCTCTGGGGTCAAGGAAATTCGTGCGTCGATTGCCAAGGCCGAAGAGCAGCGCGATTTACGTGGTCGCAAAACGATTTTGTTTGTTGATGAGGTGCATCGCTTTAACAAGTCTCAGCAGGACGCGTTCTTGCCGTTTGTTGAAGATGGTACGGTGGTGTTTATCGGTGCGACCACAGAAAACCCTTCCTTTGAACTAAATAATGCGCTGCTCTCTCGCTGTCGTGTCTATGTGCTAAAAAGCCTCGATCAAGAACAAATCAAGACGGTTATTCGCCAGGCTTTGTCGGATAAGACGGTGGGCTTGGGTGGTCGCCATTTGCAGCTTGATGCTGCTGCCCTCGATCTACTGGCGACAGCCGCGGATGGCGACGCTCGGCGGGCGCTCAATTTACTTGAAATCGCCAATGATCTGGCCAGTGAGCAGGGCGACCATCGCGTGGTTGATCGGGCGGTGCTGGAACAGGTACTGGTTGGCGATACGCGACGCTTCGATAAGGGTGGCGACTACTTTTACGATCAAATTTCGGCGCTGCATAAGTCTGTGCGTGGTTCGTCGCCAGACGCTGCGCTGTATTGGCTATGTCGTATGCTTGATGGCGGATGCGATCCAATCTATATCGCTCGCCGCTTAGCGCGCATGGCGAGCGAGGATATTGGCAATGCCGACCCGCGGGCACTTGAGATTGCCATGAGTGCGTGGGACGTCCAGGCCCGTTTGGGCAGTCCAGAGGGGGAGTTGGCGCTGGCTCAGGCGGTGGTTTATCTCGCTGTTGCGGCTAAGAGCAATGCTGTGTACAGCGCGTTTAAGGCCGCGATGGCGGATGTTCGTCGGTTGCCCAGTTACGAGGTGCCGCTGCACTTGCGCAATGCGCCAACGGCGCTAATGAAAGAATTGGAGCACGGTAAAGATTATCGTTACGCCCACAGTGAAGAGGGCGGCTACGCCTCAGGTGAGCGCTATTTGCCGGACGAGCTGGAGGGTACCCAGTACTACGCACCCACTGATCGCGGGCTGGAAAAGAAGATCGCAGAGAAACTCAATTATCTGCGCGCTCTCGACAATCAACAACTGGACATTCAACGACGCGACAATCAACGACGCGACAATCAACGAATGGACAACCAAAACCTAGACACTCAAAACAAGGATATTAGCTGATGCAGTGGTTTGCTGTTGCTATAGGTGGTGCTCTTGGCGCAATGGCGCGCTATGGTTTGAGCACTCTGATCTTTAACAGCGTTGACCACAAATTTCCCTACGCTACGCTGGTAGTGAACGTGCTGGGCAGCTTTGTCATGGGGCTTTTATTTGTCGTTATTGTGGAAAAAGCCGCGTTGCCCCCAGAGATGCGCAGCCTTTTGATGATCGGTTTTCTCGGTGCCTTCACCACCTTTTCAACATTCTCGCTTGATGCCCTTGGTTTGTGGCAAAATGGCCACCTTTTTCTGGCGCTGGTTTACGTTGTCGCAACAGTGGCGCTCTGCCTTGTTGCGATAAGTTGTGCTATCTGGCTCGCCCGTTTACTTTAAATTTAGGTTAAGGAATTTACCATGCTCGACCCGAAGCTGTTACGTTCGGACTTACACGCCGTTGCCGATAGTCTAAAAACCAAGCGCTACGATCTTGATGTGGAGTTGTTTTTGTCCCTCGACGCCCAGCGCAAAGAGCTGCAGTTGGCGGCAGAGAGCTTACAGCAAGAGCGCAATAGCTATGCCAAGTCCATGGGCAAACTGATTGGCGAAGCGAAAGCCAAGGGTGAAGACGTTGAGCCGTTAAAGGCAAAGGGCGAGC
>Ga0209652_1001380_pt1 | contig 19772 bp, 17 predicted proteins | sample SaaInl74LU_5_DNA_FD_184641 | JGI IMG/M metagenome (GOLD analysis project Ga0209652, IMG submission 184641) | Marine microbial communities from expanding oxygen minimum zones in the Saanich Inlet - ESP_74LU_5_DNA (SPAdes) (version 2) | ecosystem: Environmental > Aquatic > Marine > Intertidal zone... | reverse complement strand
AGGTGGAGGTGTTTGGGGAGGTGGTCATGAGGCAGCCGCCCGCGACGACGATGAACGCGCGTTACGTGGTGATCCAACCCGGCGAAGATTGGGCGCGGGCGGAAGGCGACGTGGTGATGGTGCATGAAGGAGCAAGGCTTGAGGCGCCCTCGTTGTCTTACCTGATGAAGGCGCGGCGGGCGCGGTACCGAGAGGGAGCAAGGATTCAAGACGACGGGTGGACGGTGACGAGCCGAAGCGGGACGTACTGGGCACCTGAGGAGGTGATCGAGCTTGGCGGGAACGTGCTGGCGGTTCGGGATGCGGACACGCTGCGAAGCGATTCGCTGCACTGGCGCCGCGCCGAAGAGCGGTACGTCTTTCACGGGCCAACCACGTGGACCAGTCCTGAGGTGGGGTTTTCATGCCGCCGAGGCGATGTCCGGATGGAGGAGCGAGATCCGACGGGCTGGTTGGCCGGCGACGTCGACGTCCGAGATGAGGACGGCACGATTGTGGGGGACAGCTTGCAGTGGAGCGACGACGTGAGCGAAGCGTGGGGCGAGGTGGTGATGCGCAGTGCGGACGGCACTGGGGAGGCGCACGGGGCGTACGCGCGGCGCGACGCGGCCGACAGCTTGGAGGTCGTCGTCGGCTCGCAGGCGCGCCGCGCGTGGTTGCGCCAAATCGAGGACGGCGACACGTTGCTCTTGGCGGCTCGTGAGCTTACGCGGAGCCGGGACGTGCTGACGGCCACAAGGGAGGTGACGATGGTGCAGGACGAAATGGTGGGGGTCGGGGATTCGTTGGTTTGGGACGAGAATGCGGAGACAATCAGGGTGTGGGGAGCGCCGGAATTGTGGTCGGCGAAGGACCGAATGGCGGGCGATTCGCTGACCTTGTTCATGAACGACCAGGCGCCGGAAAAGTTGGAGTTGAGGGGGCATGCCGTGGTGCTGGCGCCCGCCAACGACACGCTCGCGCACCGCATTCAAGGGCGGGATTTGGACGCGCAATTTGTGGACGGGCAGCTCGTGACGGTCGACGTGGTGGGGAACGGAGAGGTGGTCACGTTTGAGGTGCCTGAGGAGGGGCGCGAAGGGAAGGTCAGGATGAACACCGCCGTGTGCGCCAAGGTGACGCTGGAGGTGGTGGACCGGAAATTGACGGGGATCGCCTTGAAGCAGAGTCCGCGCGGGACCATCAAGCCGGTGCCGCAGGGGGAAGACTTGCGGGCGTTTCAGGTGGGGGAAGCGCCGCGGTTTGGGCCTTGGGAAACTTCCCAACAGGACCCTCTGCCTGAATGACATGCCCTATCTTCGCGGCTGCATGGCGAAGGACCCGATTTTCGAGCAAGTGGAAGGGCTTTTTGAAGCCTACCTCGAGCAAAACGGCCACCGGAAAACCCCGGAGCGGTTCGCCATCCTGCACCAGATTTACAGCTACGACGGCCACTTCGACGTGGACACCTTGTACGAGGTGATGGGCCAAGGTCCCTACCGCGTGTCCCGGGCGACGCTGTACAACACCCTCGACTTGCTCCTGGACTGCAACTTGGTGCGACGTCATCAGTTTGGCGATCAAGGCGCCCAGTACGAGAAGTGCCACCGGGTCAAGCAGCACGACCACGTCATCCTCGCCGACACCGGGGAGGTGATTGAGTTTTGCGACCCGCGCATCCAGCAAATCAAAGCGACCCTCGAAGAGTTGTTTGAGATCGAGGTGATGCACCACAGTTTGAACATCTACGCCCGCAAACGGGCCCAACCCACCCAGGCCACTGCGCCTGCCACAACCTCTGCGACGCATGAAAGTTGACGTCCTGCTCGGCCTCCAATGGGGCGACGAAGGCAAAGGCAAAATCGTGGACGTGCTCACCCCCGAGTACGACGTGATTGCCCGTTTCCAAGGAGGCCCCAACGCGGGCCACACCTTGGAGTTTGATGGCATCAAGCACGTGCTGCACACCATCCCCAGCGGGGTGTTCCGCCCCGACACGTTGAACGTGGTGGGCAACGGCGTGGTCATCGACCCCATCATCTTCAAAAAGGAGATCGACGCGTTGGTGGCGTTGGGCGTGGACGTGGCCGCGAGTTTGGCCATCAGCCGCAAGGCGCACCTCATCCTGCCGACCCACCGTCTGCTCGATGCGGCGTCTGAGGCCGCCAAGGGAAAGGCCAAAATCGGCAGCACCCTCAAAGGCATCGGCCCCACCTACATGGACAAGACCGGGCGAAACGGCCTGCGTGTCGGGGACCTCGAGAGCCCCCATTTTGAAGAGCGGTACCACGCCCTTCGTGACAAGCACGTGGGCATGCTCGCGCAGTTCGACGGCTTCGAGTACGCCCTCGATGACGCCGAATGGCTCAGTGCGGTCGACTTCCTGCGCTCCTTGAAGCTCATCGATTCTGAACACGAACTCAACGACGCGTTGAAGGCCGGAAAGCGCATTCTCGCCGAAGGGGCGCAGGGCACGATGCTCGACATCGACTTTGGGACCTACCCCTTCGTCACGTCCTCCAACACCATCTCGGCCGGGGCCTGCACGGGCCTGGGCATCGCCCCCAACCGCGTCGGCGAAGTCATCGGCATCTTCAAAGCCTACTGCACACGCGTCGGGTCCGGCCCCTTCCCCACCGAATTGCACGACGAAGTCGGCGAAAAAATGCGGGCGGAAGGCCACGAATTTGGCGCCACCACGGGACGTCCCCGCCGGTGCGGGTGGCTCGACCTCCCTCAACTTCGCTACGCGGTCGACGTGAACGGCGTGACCCAGCTAAGCATGATGAAGGCCGACGTCCTCGGTTGCTTCGACGAAATCCACGTGTGCACCCACTACATGCACCGTGGCGAGAAAATCGACCACCTCCCCTTCGGCATCGAACCGGACGAGGTCGAGCCCGTCTACACCACGCTTCCCGGCTGGCCCGGCGACCTGACCGGCATCCGAGCACTCGACGAGGTGCCTCAGACCCTCCTCGATTACGTCGCCTTCATTGAAGAGGCCGTCGGCGTCCCGGTCACCGTCCTCAGCGTCGGACCGGACCGCGAGCAAACCCTCACCCTCAAAACGGCCCAACCCGTCGGATGATCTATTGGTTCACAGGCCAGCCCGGCCATGGCAAGACCACCTTGGCGAAAGCCATGCTCGCCCACCTCGCCTCGGAAGGCGTCGAGGCCTTCCACGTGGACGGCGACGACTTGAGGTCCCTCACGACCAACGAAGATTATTCCCGCGAAGGCCGTGAGGACAACATCCGACGCGCCCAAACCATCGCCCACTACCTCCAGGCCAAGGGCCACACGGTGGTGGTGAGCCTCGTCGCCCCCTACCGCGACCTGCGTGAATCGTTCAAGGCGGAGGTCGACGTCACCGAAGTGTACGTCCACACCACCGAAACCCGAGGCCGTGAAGGCAAACATGCCTCCGACTACGAGGCTCCGACTTCCAACTTCATCGACGTCGACACCACCGGGAAGTCGGAGAAAGAAAGCCTCGCCGAGGTCCTCGACGCCGTTTCACAACGCTCGTGACCCACGGATTCAATTTCCCACTATATTTGTAGGATTATGGACGCCAAACAATCTCGCCTTCGGCACATCGCGAAGACCGTCACCTGGAGGGTGGTCGGCACCGTCGACACCATCTTGGTGAGCTGGTGGGTGTCTGGCGATCCGTTTGTGGGGTTTGAGATCGGGCTCTTTGAGCTCATCACCAAAACCTTGCTGTATTACTTTCACGAACGCGCCTGGTTCCGATATGGAATGCTTGGACGCGAATCCACTGACGACACGAACGCGACCGACCCCGATTCATGAGTGACTCCACGTACAACCTCGAACACCTGAGCGAACTCGAAGCCGAGTCCATCTATGTGTTGCGCGAAGTCGCGGCCCAATTCGACCGCCCTGCCATCCTGTTCTCTGGAGGCAAGGACAGCATCGTGGTGACCCACCTCGCGGCCAAGGCGTTTGCTCCTGGCCGCATCCCCATGCCGCTGGTCCACATCGACACCGGCCACAACTTCCCCGAGACGATCGCCTTCCGCGACACCCTCGTCGAACAACTTGGCGCACGCCTCATCGTCGGCAGCGTCCAAGCGACCATCGACTCCGGAAAAGTTCAAGAAGAAACGGGCGCCAACGCAAGCCGCAACCGCCTCCAAACCACGACCCTCATCGACACCATCGAAGAACACCAATTCGATGCCTGCATCGGTGGGGCCCGACGCGACGAGGAAAAGGCCCGCGCCAAGGAGCGCTTCTTCTCCCACCGCGACGACTTCAGCCAGTGGGACCCCAAGAACCAGCGCCCCGAGTTGTGGAACCTGTTCAACGGCATGCACGCGCCCGGCGAACACTTCCGCGTCTTCCCGCTGAACAACTGGACCGAGCTGGACGTGTGGAATTACATCCTCCGCGAGAACATCGCCCTGCCCTCGCTCTACTTCGCGCATGACCGCATGTGCATCCGTCGCGCAGGCCAAATCCTCGCCCACTCCGACCACCTCAACCTCCGTCCCGAAGAGACGCCCGAGATGATGCATGTCCGCTTCCGGACCCTCGGCGACCTCACAATCACCGGCGCCTTTGAAAGCGACGCCGACACCCTCGAACAAATCATCGACGAGGTGGCCGCGACGCGCATCACGGAACGTGGCGGACGCATGGACGACAAGCGCAGCGAAAGCGCCATGGAGGACCGCAAAAAAGAAGGGTATTTCTAACCCAGCACGTTGAACACGCGAAGGCACGAAGCAATGGCAGCAGCAACCACCCCCGACCACAACGGCCTCCTCCGTTTCACCACGGCAGGAAGCGTCGACGACGGCAAGAGCACCCTCATTGGGCGCTTGTTGTACGACAGCAAAAGCATTTTTGAGGACCAGCTTGAAGCTGTGGAATCGGCCTCCAGTCAAAAAGGCATCGACGGCACCGACCTCAGCCTCCTCACGGACGGCCTCAAGGCGGAGCGCGAGCAGGGCATCACCATTGACGTGGCCTACCGCTACTTCGCCACGCCCAAGCGCAAGTTCATCATCGCCGACACCCCGGGGCACATCCAGTACACCCGGAACATGGTGACCGGCGCCTCGACCGCCGACCTTGCGATCATCCTCATCGATGCGCGCCACGGCCTGCTCGAGCAAACCCACCGCCACAGCTTCATCGCTTCTCTCCTCGGCCTGCGCCACGTCGTGGTCTGCGTGAACAAGATGGACCTTGTGGACTACAGCGAGGAGCGCTTCAACGAAATCGTTCAAGCCTACAAAAACTTCTCATCACGCCTCGACATCACGGACATCAAGTTCATCCCGATCAGCGCCTTGCACGGGGACAACGTGGTGGATCGATCCGACAAGACGCCGTGGTACGGCGGAGGCACCCTCCTTCACCACCTCGAAACGGTGCACGTGGGCGCGGATCGCAACCTTCAAGATTGCCGTTTCCCCGTTCAATACGTGATTCGCCCCCAAACCGACGCACACCGCGACTTCCGCGGCTACGCCGGACGTATTGCCTCAGGCGTTTGGAAACCTGGCGACAAGGTCGTGGCCTTGCCGAGCGGCAAAGAGAGCACCATCGACCAAATTCTCGTCGGCGACGCTCCGCTCGACAAGGCCTTCCCGCCTCTAAGCGTCACCATGACACTTACGGATGACATCGACCTCAGCCGCGGAGACATGCTCGTGCGTGCCAACAACCAGCCCGAGAGCACCCAAGCCCTCGACGCCCGCATTTGTTGGCTCAGCGAAGTGCCGCTCAACCCCGCCACGCGCTACGTCCTGCGTCACACCACGCGCGACGTCCAGGCGAAAATCAGCGAGGTCCTTTATCGAATTGACATCAATACCCTCCACCGGGTGGAAGAAGACGTCACCATCGGCGTGAACGACATGGCCCGCGTGCGCATCAAAACGGCCTCTCCCCTCCTCACGGACGGCTACAAGGACAACCGCGCCACCGGCTCCTTCATCCTTGTCGACCCCTCCACCCACCTGACGGTTGCGGCAGGGGTGGTCGGCTGATTGGTGCGAATTCGAAGGGGGGACACACAGTTTCCTTGTGCGCTTCGACCACTTTTCACGACCTTCGCGCCATGCCTGAAATTGTGTTGGGGCTTAACGCTTATCACGCCGATTCGTCAGCCGCCATTTTTGTCGATGGCACCTTGTTGGCTGCCGTGGAAGAGGAACGGTTTCAGCGTGTCAAGCACTGGTCTGGATTTCCAGCGCAGTCCATTGCGTTTTGCCTTCAGGCGGCGAACTGCTCATTGGATGCGGTCGACGCCATCACCGTTGGGCGAGACCCCAATGCCAAACGACTGCGAAAGGCAGCTTTTGTCTTAAAAAACCCTCGTGTGGCGGCCGCACTTTGGAGGCAGCGCTCCGAGAACAAACAAGACATCCGGTCGCTTTGCGAACGATTCTGTGAAGTCATACCCACCGTCGATGTGCAGGCCTTGGAGCAAAAGCTGCATTTCATCGAGCACCATCGAAGCCACTTGGGATGTGCCTTTTATTCCTCCCCTTTTGACGAAGCGGCGATTTTGAGCATCGATGGTTCGGGAGATTTTTCGACGACGATGCTCGGACACGGAAAGGGTACCCAAATCACGGTTCTCGATTCCATGGACTTCCCCGTTTCGCTGGGGTTGTTCTACACGGCCTTCACACAATACTTGGGTTTTCCCCATTACGGCGACGAGTACAAGGTCATGGGCTTGGCACCATACGGCGAACCCAAGTTCATCGACTTCATGTCTGACGTCTTGCCCCTTACCAAAGAGGGATTGTTTTCATGGGATTCATCCTACTTCCATTTGCATCAAGGTGTCATGAGCTATCCCGACGGGAAGCCCCAAGTCTCGCCCTTGTTTGGCGCCAGAATCTCCAAATACTTGGGTCCGCCAAGGCAGCCCAGTGAACCGTTAACTCAACGACACATGGATGTTGCCTCGAGCGTGCAACGGCACACCGAAAAGGTCATCTTCCATGTGCTGAATCGCCTGCATACGGACACAGGCTTGACCAAACTTTGCTTGGCCGGGGGCGTAGCTCAAAACAGCGTCGCCAACGGCAAAATCATCGAGAACACCCCGTTTGACGAAGTCTACATCCCATCGGCAGGTCACGATGCTGGGATTTCGCTGGGTTCCGCGCAGTACCACATCCACCACCGATTAAATCGTCCCCGTGTCCCCTCTCTCAAACACGCCTACACAGGGACGCGATTCGACAATTCAACCATTGAGGACTTGCTGAAAAAGCGAGGAGTAAACTACGAGATGATGCCGGACGATCAGCTCCTTGATGTCGTCAGCGACGCCTTGACTCGTGGTGCTGTCGTAGGTTGGTTTTCTGGACGCTCAGAATTCGGACCGCGCGCCTTGGGTGCGCGAAGCATTCTCGTCGACCCTCGACGAAAAGACGCGAAAAAACTGCTCAATGCCAAGATCAAGCGACGCGAAAACTTCCGACCCTTTGCCCCTTCCGTGCTCGTCGAGCAGGTTGAGCACTGGTTCGATTCTGTGCAAGACGTTAATTTTATGGAACGGGTTTTGCCCATCAGAGAAGACAAGCAATCCTTGATCCCTGCAGTGACGCACGTGGATGGAAGCGGGCGACTCCAAACGGTCAGCCCTGAGACGAATCCCAAATTCCACGCCCTCATTTCAGCGTTTTTTGAGAAAACGAACGTTCCTATTCTCCTCAACACCAGCTTTAATGAGAACGAACCCATTGTCCATTCTCCTCTCGAAGCTTTGAATTGTTTCGAAAGGACTGAGATGGACGTTCTTGTGCTGGAAAATTGCCTCATTCGCAGACCAACACCAACCGTCACACAGTGACCCAAAGATCGCACGATTCACTAATCGCCATCCTCAAAAGGGTGTTTGGGCTACTTAGCGCTTCTGAAAGGAATCGCTCCGGCCTGCTCTTGCTCAGCATCTTTGCCAACAGCATTGTCGAGATCTTGGGCCTTGCCGTCATCGTCCCTGTCATCGGACTTGTGATTCAGCCGGAGGCAATCGAGACCAACCCTCACCTTCGAAAAGCCTATTCTTGGACTCATTCGTTCGGCATTGATTCTCCCAAGGAGTTCTTGATTCTTCTTTGCGCCGGGATGATCGCGGCGTTTTTGATCAAAGCCCTCTTCGGTCTCGTAGTGAACCTCTACCAGTCCCGTTTTGCCTTCTCAGTTGCTCATCGGCTTTCAGGTGAAATGTGGAGTTACCATTTCGCCAAATCCTTGGAACGCATGCGCTCTTCCAACACGGGAAGAATTCTTGCCGAAATCAACGGCTGGCCCATTTCATTCGCCCAGATTTTTTTAGTCGGAGGCCTACTCATCCTCAATGAAATCACCGTCATTTCACTCATTGGGATTGGTTTGATGGTCTACAATCCATTGGTGTTTGTGAGCATCGCCACATTGCTTGGGTCAGGCGCACTGCTCATTCGATCCTTGACCAAAGCTCGACTCTCTAAATACAGTCAAGTACGAAAGCGGCTTGAACCTCACACGAACACATTGATCACCAATGCGGTTCGTGGTTTTCTCGAGGTCATTACGTTCCAAGCAACCAACGCGGTTAAAAACGCCTATCTCAGAGACCGCTGGACCATTTTTCGCATCAACAGCAACACCATTGTCCTCAACTTGATGCCTTCCAAGTTGTACGAAGTTCTTGCTGTGCTCGCCATCGCTTGTTCCATCGTGATAGCCCTACTTCAAGGAACACCGAAAGATGGATTTCTTCAATTGCTGACATTCATGGCCATCAGTGCCTACCGGGTGATGCCTTCAATGAGTCGCTTGAACGGCGCTGCGATGCAAATGAGGGCGCAGATTCACGTCCTCGGAACCATGGAGGCAGGACATGAATTCGCCTGCAAAAGCACTCATGAATCAATCAACCCTGAAGAAGCGTCTGCGAATCGCATCAACATCGAATTGCGAGAGGTTGAGTTGAGGTATGAAACACTTGAGCTACCCGTCGTATCCGCTTTCAGCGGCACATTTCAAGCTGGGAAGGTTAACGGAATTGTGGGCCCTTCTGGTTCGGGCAAAAGCACCCTCGTGAGTGCTTTGTTGGGTATTCATCCCATAGAATCAGGATCTTTTCTTCTTCAAATGGACAACCAACCCGTTGTACCCTTTTTACCAACGAAGGAGATGAACAAATGGATTCAAAACGTTTCTTACCTAAGCCAACAGCCTTTTTTGTTTCAAGGAACCCTCGAAGAAAACCTCACCCTTCGCGTTGACGACGCCCAATTGGACGAGCCAAAGGTGCTCTCCCTCATTGAATCGTTGGAATTGAAAGACGTGCTTGGCGACGACCCCTTGTCCTTTGAGTTGCATGAGGGTGGAACCAACCTCAGTGGCGGACAACAACAGCGAGTAGCCCTGTTGCGTGCGCTGCAACATCAAAGACCTTTGATTCTGCTCGACGAGGCCACGAGCGCATTGGATCCACGTTTGAGCAAAGTCGTGTTCGATCTGCTTCGAGAGAGAGCTCAAGCAGGTTGCAATGTGATTCTGGTGACGCACGACCCGACCCTGGAATCCGAATGCGACCACGTTGTGAATTTGGGCAACCTCGGACGCCAAAACCAAGCCAAGAACGCTTGAGTTCCATGGGTCGACATCGGATTCTTTTCCTGTACACCGAATTGGCCGGGTATTTCCTTTCGTGCGTCGACGAGCTCGGCGAGTCGGATTGGGTTGAGGCTGTAAAGATTGTGCACTGGCCCATCCATGACGAGGCGCCATTCGAGTTCGGTAAGAAGAATGCGTATTCGTTGCTGAACAAAGAAACACTCCAAGGAAACGAGCTTCACGACGCAGTCCATCAATTTCAGCCAACGGCCATCGTCTGCTCAGGCTGGATCGATTCAGATTACCTCAAAGTCGCCCGAGCATGGAAGAAGAACATTCCTGTAGTGGTGGCATTTGACAATTGGTGGACTGGATCGTGGAAACAATGGGGGGCCTCAGCAATGGCGCCCTTCACCATCCAAAGAACATTCAATCGCGCTTGGGTGGCAGGCGCGCCCCAGATTCCTTTGGCCAACAAGCTTGGATTCAGCGGAAAGCGCTTATCTGTAGGAGTATATTGCGCTGACCCTTCGCCATTCTTGGAAGTATGTCGTCAACGCCAGCAGATGGACCCCGTGAAGAAGTTGGTGTATGTCGGTCGCTATTTGAAATTGAAAGGAGTTGCAGACCTGTGGCATGACTTTGCAATGCTTTCCCCCCAACACCCCGAATGGGAGCTTCACTGCATTGGAACTGGAGAGTTGTGGGGACGGCGAGAACGGCATCCCAAGATCATTCACCACGGATTTGTCCAGCCTCGAGACATGGCGCCACATCTTGCCAATGCAGCTGCAGTCGTGATCCCAAGCCACAAAGAACCGTGGGGAGTTGTGGCGCATGAAATGGCCATCGCGGGCCTCCCCCTGCTCGCATCCTCAAGTGTAGGGGCTGCGTCTGAATTTGTGGAACATGGTGAGAATGGCTTCATCTTCGAAAATGGCGAAATGCTGAATACGATGAGGAGTTTTTTGGACAGTACGGACGAAGTAAGAGCACGGATGGGGGCCAAAAGTCACCAAATCGGCATGCGCTATCAACCCAAACATTGGGTGTCAAGGCTCCGTCAAATCCTAAACGGATGAAAACCCTCTACGTCAGCAAACACCTCGAGCAATACATCAAAACCCAAAAACGCTTTGGCGTCTTTGTAATGGAAATGATTCGTGCCTTTGAGACGTTGGGACAAGAAGTCGTTTTTCTCATTGACGACCAATCTACAAAGCGGTTGAATCTCTTGGATCTTTTCTCCTTTCAACGGCGGAAAGTCACGATCGGAAGGTGGGTTTCGGCATGGACCATTCTCGAATAAATTGAAGTGAACTAGCAACTCGATGAGTACCCTTCACCCCCAATTTTCAACATTTTCGGAATGCAAGGCATTTGTTTTTGAGGCCATAAACGACCCCAGTGATTTGGTTGTCGATGACGTATGCTTACTTAAAATCGTTCAAGCAGGAATAATGATTCCATTTTCATGGAAATCTTGGGTTGACCTAGGGGCTTTTGCTGCTGTAATGAGCGAAGGAATTCAGAAAAAGGAATCCCAACAATTGTCAGCAGAGCTGCAACGAGCTCGTGTGGAGGTGGACTCCAAGAGCATTCTTGCTGTCGATTTGAATCGTTTTACCAATGCGAACAAATCAAAACACCTCGGTCCGTATTTGTCCGTATTGAAAGATAAAGGAGTGGCTCATTTTGTCAGTGGCTCGAATGTTGATTGCTACAAAGGGGCCTGTCCATCTCCTACTTCCACTAAGCCTATTCCATTCCTCTTTTCTGAAGCCAAATTTGCCTGGCGAGTCTACCGAAAACTTGCGCGGCTGTGTGCCAAAAACGGCAAGTTGCTGCCATTCAAGGCAAGCATTTTTCGCTCAGCTCAACTTTTCTTGCGGGAATGGTGTGCATGGAAACGGGTGTTGGAAGAATCGAACATACAAACTTGCCTCTTGGTGGGTCATTATCACAACGAAGGACTCATACACGCTTGTCGGGGCTTGGGAATTGAAGTCATCGAGGTACAGCACGGCATCATCCTTGAGAGCTCCATGTTTTACGTCTACCCAAATGATTGGAGGCACGTGCTTAAAAATGCGCTTTTTCCTGACCAAATTCACGTGTTTGGCTCCTTTTGGAGGGATCAACTTTTGAAAGGATCAGAATTCAAACCAAGCCAGATTCACATCGTTGGAGACGTTCTCGGCGAATCCGTCAAGAAAGAAGAGTCGGCTACTCGTCAACCGAATCGCTTGCTCGTTTGCAGCCAAACCGGGATGGCCCCAATCCTGCGAGGATATTTGCATTGGCTTATCCGAGATTGTCAAGAAAAAAACATGCCTTTTTCCATCGTCATCAAACCACATCCGAGTGAAAGGGGTGACGAATACAAGAACATTTGCTCCCTTTCCACGAACGTTGTTGTTTCCAACCAAGCCTTGCCTGAACTGCTGCAAGCGGTAAATTCACATTTGACTGTATTCAGCATGACCCTGTTTGCAGCGTTGTCCTCTGGCACGAGAAATTTTAGTGTCCATTATGCCGGACGCTCTGATTTTCAGCAAGAAATTGCGGACGCTGGAGTGAGCCGATTTGTTAAATCGGGAACCAATATTTTTGAGGCTGAGTATGAGGAAAGCGTTCAAGCACCGGACCCTACCCGCTTTCTTGCCGACTTGATTCCTCAAAATCGTCTTCTGCAGCTTATCACGATTTCATGACAACACAATTCTTAGACTGCACCCTCAGGGATGGCGGCTATTACACCAATTGGGACTTTGATGAGGATCTCGTTTCGAGATACCTCGCAGCCATGCAGGCAACTGGCATCGATGTGATTGAAATCGGGTACCGCAACCCTGCTCACCCCGAATACAAGGGAGAATACTTCTACACTCCCGTTGAACGGATCCAATGGATCCAAGGCCAATTCGACGGCAAATTGGCCATCTTGATCGATGTCAAGAGTGTCAACGCCGCATCCATCCGCCCACTTCTTGAACCGTTGCAGGGCAGCGTGGACATGATTCGGTTTGCCGCGAAACCAAATGACCTTCAAGGCGCTCTCGATGTGGCCCTCGTCGCTCAAAGCATGGGTTTCGAGATTGCATTCAACGTGATGTATTTCAGCGATTGGTGGTCAAATCAAGAAACCTTGTCAACGCTTGTTGACTTGGGCCAACATGTGAACGTGGTGTACCTCGTTGATTCCTACGGAGCAGCTTACCCAGCACAAGTGGCAACAGCTGTCTCGACATTGGTGCAAAGCAAGGTGAAAGTTGGATTTCACGGACACAACAATCTGGAGCTCGCGTTGGCAAACACCCTTGAGGCCATAAGAGCAGGAGCAATCCTTGTCGATTCCACGGTGACGGGCATGGGCAGGGGAGCAGGAAACTTGAAAACCGAGCTCCTTTTGACCTCCTTTTTTGGTCAAAGCAACTTGCCAGTGGATTACAAGAGTCTGAGCTCTTTGGTCGCAGAATTTGAGGTTCTGCGTGCTGAATACGGCTGGGGAACCTCCCTTCCATACATGGTCGCAGGCGCCAAGTCTTTTCCGCAAGGGAAAGTCATGGACTGGATTTCAACTCGGTATTATCCTCTCGAAGAGGTGGTCGTGGGATTGGCAACGAAACTCTCTTCGAAACCCGCTAAATCCTACCCCAGCCTCACCTTTTCAAACAAGACGAGGGAATGTCTCGTGGTTGGAGGCGGTGCGAGTGTTGTTCATCACGTTCGAGCCCTTCGGAAATGGATCAATACCAAACCAAACATGTTGTTGGTTTTTGCATCCTCAAGGCATTTCAATCTCTTTGAAGCAACTTCCAATGACAAGATTGTCGTCTTGGTCGGCAATGAATCTGACCGTCTCGAACGTCAATTGGATTCTTGGAACGATTTCCGAGGGTGTTGTGTCCTTCCTCCTGCACCACGGGAAATTCCAGAAATTGTCCCCTCCGCCCTCGAGAATTGCGTGTTTGAGGTGACTTCTGACAAGGATCAGTCCATCAGCGTGGACATCTCGAGTCACACAGCAGTCGCGTTGCAAACCTGCTTGCTATCGAATCCTGAAGTGGTGTTCACATGCGGCTACGACGGTTACGTAGGAAGCCATTTCGTTGGGAAAACCAAAGAGGTTCATCTTGAAAACGAATCCCTTTTTCTTTCAGCGAAAGCGCACGGTATGCGGTGTGTAAGCCTCACGCCGACATCCTACAATCACCTCGAAGAATCTTCGATTTACGGGTTGACCTCATGAAAATTGCTGTTGTCATACCAGCTCGATACCAAAGCTCGCGGTTGCCGGGAAAACCCCTGGTGGACCTTTGTGGCAAAACCATGATCCAACGGGTCGTTGAACGATGCTCTCAAGCCGAACTGGCAAAGGAGGTCATTGTTCTGACTGACTCTCATGAAATTCTGGAGGAAGTCCACAAATGGAATGGGAACGCTGTCATGACGCCATCATCTTGCCTCACAGGTACAGATCGCTGTGCAGCCTTTGCATTGAATTCCGATTATGACTATTTCGTCAATGTTCAGGGAGATGAACCCTTGCTGGACCCTGAAGATTTGAACGAGATCATTCGGCATGCTCGGAACCATCCCAACCTTGTCATCAACGGTTATGCCCCGATAGCATCTGACGAAGAATACCGATCGAGGCACACGCCAAAGGTTGTCTTGGCCCCATCAGGCAGGCTTCTTTACATGTCACGCAGTCCGATTCCTGGAAACAAGGCGGACACGTTTCAAGGGAGCCATCGCCAGATTTGCATTTACGGCTTTCCAAAGCAATCCCTGGTTGAGTTCGCAGCACATCCAGGAAAAACACCGCTTGAAGACATTGAAGACATTGAAATTCTGCGTTTTCTGGAAATGGGGCACGAGGTAGGCATGGTCAAACTTTCAGGGAATTCTGTTGCTGTGGACCGGATGGAAGATGTCGAACGGGTAAGGAAGTTGTTGAATGAGCAGTGATGTCTTTCAAGGTTACGATGGGGTCATTTGGGATTACGATGGCGTCATTCTTGACTCGGATGAAATCCGAGAATTTGGATTTGTTGAATGTTTGAAAGCCTTCCCCTCGCATGAAGTGGACCAACTTCTCGCGTTTCATCGTGAAAATGGAGGGCTATCTCGTTTCGTCAAGTTTCGGCATTTTTTTGAGGTGATTCGCAAAGAGGAACTCACAGAAGAAAGGCTTTCGCAATTGTGTGCGAAATTCAGCAGCATCATGCGTCAAAAGCTTGAGAGCAAGAGCTTGTTGTTGCAATGCGCCATCCGTCAAATTCAGCACAACCATCAAATGGGTCGTCCCCAGTTCATCGCATCCGGTTCGGCACAAGATGAGCTTCGGGTGCTTTGCAAAGCTCAAGACATCGACACCTATTTCGATGGGATTTTTGGCTCTCCTACCCACAAAAACGACATTGTTGCAGCGATTATCAGGGAGCGCCCAGAACTTGACACATGGTGCCTCATTGGCGATTCCATCAATGACTTCCATGCTGCAGAGAAAAGCAACATTGATTTTTTCGGCGTGCGCAACGACAGTCTAAAAACAAGAGGCAATCGATACCTCGAGGATTGGCAATAGCAACATACACCATGTCGAACTCTGCCTCACATCTTGCCTTTTACTCATCACCTCGATTCTTCAAGCAATTGTCATGCTTCAAAAGGATTCAGATCTACGATTTAGATTGGTCAAAGATATTGTTGGTGGATGCTTATCGCTGTTTCGCGAATCCCAATTGGGTTGAGTACCAATCCGGACATCCCAAACACTGGGCAGCCCAGTTCGGAATGATTCGGTTTTTTTTGCGTCAACTTTTATGGCGAAGAGAGTCATTCAGGACAGAGGTGACTGCAAACAACGCCATAGACTTCCTATTCTTCAAATCTCTGCAACGCCCTGATTACGACCGCCTATTTCAATCGGCCATGCAGTCCGTTCCGAATGGCAAAAGGGTTCTTTCAATCGACATACTTTCCCCTCAGGCCGACTTCAACTGGCGAGCAATGTTCCAATTCGCCATGCACATTAGACAATTGCTCCGCCTTGTAGTTGACCTTGGAGCTTTTGAAGGTTTTTATTTCTATTGCAATAGCATCAGGTATTCTACGCTCATTGCTTCTTTAAGAAAATTCAAACCACAAATGGCCGTAGTGTTCGCCGACATGCAGCCCATTGACAATGCAATTGCCCAGTCCTTCAAGCAACGTGGCATCAAAACGGCAACGTTGCAACACGGGTTGTACGTGGACTACGGGAATGCAGAAACAATCAACAGGGCAAATTACGAGAACGTCGTTTGCGATTACTTTTTGGCTTGGGGAGAGAGAACCGCCGAGCTCATTCTCCAACATCACCCAACCACGGTTACCGTGAATTGTGGTCATCCCGCATTGGAAGCAACCCGTCACGAGCCTGGACAAGGAGGCAACTTTTTTGTCTTTCTCGACCAAAAGATCTTCGCCAAGGAAAATCAAAGGCTTTTGGACATTGCCGCAGCATTTGCAGAAGCAACTGGGTGGGTGGGTCATGTGGGGGTGCACCCAAGGGACTCCTTGTCACAGTATCGGATTGCCTCCGACCTATTGAACAATGCCTCTCATCCGTGGAAGTCATGTTCATTCGCCATTGGACACTCGTCATCAATCGTGTATCAGGCTCTTCGTGCTGGCTTGGTCGTCTTTCAAATGAATTCTGATGTACCTCGTCATCACCTTCCCAAGGAATGGACCTTTGACAACGGACAAGACCTCCTGAAAAAGTGGAAAACCGACGCGAATGCTGAGGCCTTGGGCAAACTTTTTATTTCCGAAGTCGGGGAAAAGGCCGCATCAAACTATCGACACTTTTTCGCCACATTATGAACCACCCTTCTGCTCCCATATTGTCCGTCATTACCCCGACTTTCAACAGCTTACCCTTCATTGAAGAGTGCATTCTCCATGTTGAATCAGAGAGGATTGATGGCGTTGAGCATGTCATTGTTGATGGCGCAAGTACAGATGGAACGGAGGCTTTGATTTCTGAACTTGCCCAATCCCGCCCCTACGTCAGTTGGATCTCAGAGCCCGATACAGGACAATCTTCAGCCATGAATCGCGGCATCGCGTTGGCCAAGGGTAGGTTCATCTGCTTCCTCAATGTAGATGATTATTTCGAGCCAGCCTGCCTTAAGCTGGTTGTCTCAAAACTCCTGAAATTGTCCGAAAACCAATTTCTCGTTGGGAATTGCAATGTGGTCAATGGGCAGGGTAAACTGTTGTCGGTCCGCAAACCATCTCGATGTGGTTACCCTCAAATTCTGCAGTTTTGGAAACCCGACGTGTTTCCGCCGAATCCCTCCTCTTATTTCTATCCAAAATCAATTCACGATAGGGCAGGGTTGTATGACGAAGAAGAGCACTACGTCTTAGACTATGAGATGTTTGTTCGCATTCTCCGATTTGCCACGCCTCACTACATTAATCACACTTTGGGAAATTTCGTGCTGCATGACAATACCAAAACTTTTCTGAATACTAGGGGTACGAAAACGCCGTCCAAATTGCACGTCTATGAAAAATACCTTCTGAATTTGCCCAAATGGCAACGATGGACGTTCGAAGTACAGAGGTGGTATCACACGGTTCTAAAACGAAGCAACAACAGGTTGATTTTCTTTGCTTTGAGACCGATGTACGCTCTGCGATATGTCCTCAAGAAATTTTGACAAGTTTGAGGAGTTAGGACCTCTCCAATTCCATTTTCGTCTTTTCCGCAACTTGCTCGAACAAAAAGGGAGACAGGTCCTTGACAACGGCTCCTTTCGCTTTGGACAAGGCCTTGGCCAACATCTCTTCATCACCTGCCGTGAGCAAGTCCGATTTTTCCAGTACGTCTGACATTGCACCCACGTTTGTGGCGATGATTTTCAGCCCTCTCGCAGCGGCCTCCAGCACAACTGTTGGCAGACCCTCCGACAAGCTTGGCAGAACAAGAATATCGCACTGATCGAGCAAGTCAAAGACCTTATTCTTGTCGCTTACAATTCCATGATGGACAACTTTATGCGGGTTGGCGTTCCAATTTGGCCATGATCCTATCAAATGAAGTTCAATCGGACGTTTCACGTGTGTCATGGCACGTTGTAAAACATGAAATCCTTTCCGGTACTCATTTCTCCCTACCATTACAAACCTCGGATTTCCCGATGTAGAATCCGTAACAGTCAATGCTTTTCGGCGCTCTGGAGAGATCCAGCTTGATTCGATTGCATTGGGAATGGTCACGATGGAATTTTCAGCGGCTCCTTGATTGGAGAGCAAACGAGTGAGATTCCCGCCCAACGAAACGTTTTTCCATGCCTTTTGAATGAGCACTTGAAAAGTTGGTCGAAGCAGTTGTTTCTCGATGAATTCCTGAAAAGAATAACTCTTCTGAAACATCTCAAGACCGTGAAGGTTGACCATCACTCGATTGTGCTTTTTGAGAAACGCACTTCCCGTCAATCCTTGGGCATAGATGGCATCGTATTGAAGCAGATCTCCCGATTTAATAAGAAACGCTTGACTCAATCGTTCGCTGGCCCTGAGGTAGTGCCCAGGCCATCTTCCTGCGTCTTCAAACGTCACGCCGAACAGCGCTACGTTGCCTGGGTTGCCAAGGACTTGAAGAACCGCCCCGTCATCCGGGGGTGGCTCATTCACGTTCCCGCAATGCATGACAGTCACGTGATCGACCAAAGGAGCCAAATGTTTGACAAGCATAGTGGAGTGCTGTTGCATGCCTCCGAGCACAAAAGGCGACAAGCCATCTGTCAGAAAAAGTAGCCTCATGATGGCAACGATTGGAGAGAGGTGGTTTCCTCGCGCTCGTCGTCCAAACCCTCGCGAAAACTCGCAACCAGACCTCCGACGAAAAACAACATGGGCGAGGATGCGCTCATGGGCGCCGTGAGCCACCCCTCGATGGTGAGGGAGATGAGCATGGCAGGCAAAATGATGCGTCCAAATTGATTTTTAGCCACACGCAGCGACGCCAAAAGCCCCACAATCAGAACCATCGCGGCAGGGATGCCGTAGTTCATGGCAAACGCCAACCAACTGTTGTGCGACAACCCTTGGTGGTTGTGAAAAGAGAAGTAATCGCTGTTGGCGTAAAAGAACCGCTCTTCGTAACCCCCGCCTTGACCAAACCAAGGTTCCAGCATGATTTCCTCCCACGCAAAGTTCCACGCGAGAAAACGCCCCCCACCAGTTCCTATGCTATCCAGTCGGGCCAAATTCTCGGGCAAGGCGTTGACAAAGGTGTTAAGAAGGGTCCCGCCATACAACACTGCGACTCCAAAAATGGCCATCAGAAACACCCCCTGAAGCCGAGTGGCCCGATTGGCGCGGTACAGATAAACGCCTAAAGCCCCCATGAACATCGCAACCAAGGCCCCCCTCGTACCCGTCACAAGCACAAGGAGCAAGCCAGCGACAAGCCACTTCCAAATGGGTTTCCTTCGCCTGGCACCATCCACAAGGCCCAACAAAAAAACAAACAACCACCAATGGCTGATTTCGTTGGGGTTGCCAAACACCCCGCACCACCGTTCACCAAGATACATGGATTCTCTTCCAAAAAAGGTGAGGATGGCAGACGCGAGGAGCACTGCCCAACCCAGCGTCACAATCATGTTGATCCGATGCGTTTGAATGGACGAATCCGAGACGTAGGTGCCAAGAATCATCATTGTGACCCACATGCTCCCGAGCAACACCGTTTCAAAAAATCCCGCCCTCGCCTCCGCAGAGAGAAGGGCAGGAACCCCTGTGCAAAGCACAATCAACAAAAGCCACGACAATTGCTCTCGACGAAATGAGACGTCCGATGACCTCAGAATTTTGACCGCCTCGAGCACCATGAGGGCTGCGGTCAACAGGCGAAGTGGTTTCCAATATTGAATGCCAGGATCTCTCGAACTCGCCAAAACACAGGAAAGCATAAATGCCCCGATGGTGGCTTCGCGCCAGCCAAAGTTGGCGTTGAGAATCCGGAGCCAAAAGCCAACGACGAGAAGGCCCGTGATGAGATTGGGCAGGACAATCACGGCCAAAATGGAACAAACGAGGAAGACAAGAAGCCTTTCCTTGGAAATGCCGCCTGTTGGCACTCCAGCTGCATCCATCAGATTGACGTCACAAGAGGGAAC
>Ga0209652_1001379_pt1 | contig 19797 bp, 18 predicted proteins | sample SaaInl74LU_5_DNA_FD_184641 | JGI IMG/M metagenome (GOLD analysis project Ga0209652, IMG submission 184641) | Marine microbial communities from expanding oxygen minimum zones in the Saanich Inlet - ESP_74LU_5_DNA (SPAdes) (version 2) | ecosystem: Environmental > Aquatic > Marine > Intertidal zone... | reverse complement strand
TCGAACATGAGGTGTATTTCTGTCGACGGAACCGCGAACGCAACGATTGCTTCAAATGTAGGCGCTGGAATCACCGGGCACTGTTTTTACTTTGACCGTGTTTCGGCAGACAACATGGTGATTGATAACCTTGCATCAAATTTGAACAACAGAATAAATTGGGACAATCGTATCGATGGATGGGATGACTATGATGCGGATGGCTTTGCAATTTGGTCGCCGTTTAATCATTTCATCGGGAATGTAAGTTTTCTTTGAGTCATGTGACTTCTTCTGCTACTTTCTAAATTGCATGAGGCTAACAACTACTTGATTTTGCGTCGTAATCATCTGCCTGATATATAGGTCGCTGCTGGAGGACATAAACGAGGATTCCGCTACTATCTCGACTGGAGGACCTTGGGCGAAGATCTCATTCAAGTGGGTGGGACCTTGCGTGTAAGCCCCATTGGGACTTTCAAGGATAACAAGGCCCATTCCAACTTTCGTCAAGGTTTTCATCTAGCTGATCTCAACCAATTCTTTCAATTCAGGGACCCCGAAAATGTTCCTGTTTTTGAGAATCTTTCAGCATACAGGAACCGTGAACAAGGAATATATTCATATAACTGCGTTTATTGCAAGTTCATTGGTGGCTTCCTTTCAGATAACCAGAAAGGTATTGAGATCCGCAGGTCGGACGGAATCACATTGCAAGACTTTGTAATCCAGGGTCAAACCGAACTCTTCAAGAATTACGTTAATGACAACAACAGCCACAAGCTTTGTGGACATAGCAGCTGGACTTACGAAGGTATTCACATGATGGGTACGTTGTGGAGGTTAGGCGATCAAGACCCTGGGTTTGGTCTTCGTGTGAAGAATGTTGTCTTGTCTGGGTTCGACAAGGAGAAGGAATATTATGATAGTTGCCCGTCTACGGAACCAATTGGCTTGTCGACAGATACTCACTACGGTGCCCATTTCGATTACAAGACTTCCTTCGAGAATGTCACGGTTGATGACGGTCGTGACATCATTCTAGATGGTTGCCGTGCTGCTAGCTACGGATATCCAGACATTGTGATCACCGACATTGATGGATCTCTCGACCCTGATATGAGTGCATCAAGCGGCGCCTTGGTCAGTGATCAGACTTACATGACGGGCCTGTTCGGTGATAGCTGCAAATCCACCGCCGGGTGCATGTCCTATTGTGCCGGAGTTTGTCTAGGCATGTTTACTTTGTTTACAGAGCGCTTCGGCACCGAAAATTACAAGCTCAAGGTGACGGATACAGCCTCTGGTCTTTCCATTGACATCCCTGGGAACGTGCGCACGTACAATGAACGCTGGAACACTTATGCTTACGAGGGCCAAAGGACCTTCGCTGCATCTCTTCCAGCTGGGAATTACACTGCTGAATTTGTTGACGAATTTGGATACTCCGTCTGGCCCACGTACGCTGAAGAGCAGTGGGCGCAGGCCGCTGATTGCTCTGGAGGTGTTTCGATCGGTGATGTTACCTTTATCAAACCTGCTCTAGATGCTGCTACTGAATGTGCGGATATGATCAGGAATGGAGACTCTGCAAATCGTACTGAAGTTACCCCGTGGCTTCATACGAAGTGGTATGGAGAAACTGTTAATGTTCTTGCGCCAGGTATGGGTTTCGATGGAGGAAACGCTATCGCTATGGATCGTACATATCACTGGACGGGTATCGCTCAGAATCTCAATAGCATGTGTACCGATGCGGTAGGGGGACAGTTCTATGAGTTCAATGCCTGGATGCAGATGACTGATGCGGATGGTAACCCTGCAACTAACGTTGACCCGAACAAGGAATGGTGGAGAAACATGTCTCCAATCTTGACTATCAACGACAGGCAGTACCGAGACGCATCGACCAAGGAGTATCTTTACACCGCTGAGCATAGGGATTTAGCGGCCGTTGTGAGACCCTACAACAATCATCAGTGGGCTCGTGTTCACGGTATCTTTAAAATGATGACCGGATCGTCCCGCGTTTGGATAGAGCTTGAGCGAGCGCCGGACAACGTGAAATTTATTCTTGACAGTGCATCGCTTACTCCTTTGACCTGCAGTCGTGATAGTTTGGTGAGGAATGGAAATCTTGAAACAAACGACTCTCTTTATTGGGGTAAGTGAAGTGGCAGACATTATTTTACTTGCTTGATCTAGTGTGAGAGCTCACATTTTTCTTTGTTTCTGCGCTTCATCTAGACACTTATGGAGGTGATTTAGTTCTAGAAGTTTTACATGGCGCTGGCCCCAACGGTGGACATGCCCTCAAGTCTTCATCCCGAAATTGGTACGACCAAACTCAATCCCAAGCCCTGAACATCGACTGTGTCAATGCCGGCGACCGAATTGCCTTCTCTGCTAAAATCAAAACAAGTACCAGTTGCAACATCTACTCCTGGGATGTTAACCAGCGCTGCAATGACCTTCAGCTTTTTACGAAGAAAGGTAATGTTCATGAATATCATCGTGCGGGCTATATTACTGCGGATACACCCGACGAAGATGGATGGTGAGTCTGAAATTCGCTTGTCACAATCATGATTTACCAGATTTGTTGCTCACTTTTATATGCATGTATTTTTTCTCTGCCAGGCACCATGTCCATGGAATTCACGTCCACAGTGAAAATGGGGAAAAGCCCGACCTTGCGAGGATCTATTTCCCTGATGCAAATCATAATTGGGATGTCTACACTGCCGATGTCAAGGCATATGTCCTTGAGCAGAATTGTCAGGCGCTTGTTATGAACCCAGATATGGAAGAAAAGGATTTGTACTGGACTTACACTGACAAGGATCGTTCGAAGGTAAAGGTGATCACTGGTTCAGGTGGTAGTGGACATGCCCTTCGTGTGTATGATAGGGATCATTCTTGGCGCGGTCTTCGTCAGGTGTTGGATCCTAGGTGCTTTGTGGTCGGTGAAGAGTTTACCATCTCTGCTAAATTCCGTCTGACTGACGAATCTTTGGCTGGAGTCACGTGTGATCCCAACTACCAAAACAACGATTACTCAGGTGCACAATGCCCCAGCGTTGTTATCTATGGGAAAAAATGTGCAAGTGGCGACATCTACCAACAATTCTGGAATGCAATATCGGTAAGGACATTTGTGTGTGTGATATTTCACTTCCAGTAACTTCTCAAATAACTAACGGGCTTTATTTCATCCGAACTTTTGTTGCAGGACAAAACTTGGGACGCCGAAGGATGGAACAATTATGAAGCTTCCTTCGCTGTCAATTCCGAGCTTGCTGCATGCAAGAGCGTGGAAGTGTACATTCACCAAGTCAACGTCAATTGGAATATTGAAATTGATGATGTACATATATCTGAATTGACAACGCTATCTCCAACTCTCACACCAACAGGCGTTCCAACAGAATTTGTTGAAGAAGCGACCGACAGTCCTACTAAAGCTCCTACGGCTATGCCTACCCTTTCTACCGTAATGGCATGCCCTCCCAATGGGGAAAACATCGAGCTTCCCGCCGGTCCAGTCATGCTAGAACGGAGCAGTACTCTCTGCATCATCACCAAGGCTGATGTAGATAACAGCGGAACTAAGACAGAAATTGCCCCTGTGGCAAGATCGTCCAATGGAGGAGACTGGGAGAAACACGCTGGTGAATTTGCAGAGGCATTACTGTATGGCAAGAATTTCGGCAATTACGATCAAGGTAGCCAAATTACTCTCCCTCCGCTTGCTTCTGGCCAAAAGTATTTCATTGCATCCTATGGCACTAGTACGGCGAGGAGGCTAACCGAAGCACACGAGGAACAGAAGGCCGTTGCACGCCTCATGCAGCAGGGCACTTTTGGAACGACTCTTTCTGACTTGGAGGGATGGAACAAAGGACCTGTCACGAAAGAGAGCGCAGCTGAATGGGTGAAGGAGCAGATGCTTGTGCCTTTGACGAGTCATCGGGAGTACTTCAGAGAGCGTCTCAATCCAAGGTGGGTGCTTTTGAATCTTATTATTGATTATACGACTCATCACTTGTATCTTTTACTCAAAACATTTCGTCCTTGTTGCACGTCTTCGATCTCGCAGGCTCACAAACCCCATTAGAATGGGTCGCAACAACCACCCTTGCAGCGCTAATGCTAGGTGGAGGAAATTTACCTTCTCGAGAAAGGATGGGGACCGTACATTTCAGCACACGTTTGAAGCACAGTACAACGAGGCTGTCGATCATGTCATAACTCTGAAGTTGAATGGTTTCGTGCGCACGACTGTGAAGGCCATTGGCTTTGAGGACACAACGAAAACTTTTGAGTTCAACAAGGAATATCTCATGTGCCATTTGCCCCAAGAGGAGGTAGATGGATGGTTCTGGGTTAGGCTGGATGATGGCAGCTGCACTCACTTGAAAAATCCTTTGGTTGAGTTCTCCCCAGAGACGACGCAGCCTTCGTATGTTGTTAACATTCCCAACATTTCAGGTAGTTTGCAGGTCATTGACATCGAGCTCTCCGATGGCCAAGAGCTAATTAGTACCGTAGCTCTGGATGATGCGCTCTGTGATACACTGAGTGACATCACAGAAGAAGGAGATGCGCCAGTTCATGGCAAGCTTGATGATGGCACATACGTGCTGTTTGATCCAAGATTAGAGCTTCAAGAGAACACAGTTGCGAGCCCCGAGTCCGATGGCGGTGGATTAATCAAGACTTTGACTGGCGATGTAACTAAGTGTGCCAATGTCCCCCGAACTTTCCTGAACGAAGACTCTTGTGTGTTATCATACAGTGCCACTGCATGCGGCTCATCCACAGCACCTGACCTTCAAATTGATTTGAACGCCGGGAATCTTGAGAAGCTTCATGAGCTTACTGGGCAATATGTCTATGGACTCCTTGGTTTGCCAGTTGTTGACAACTTCGGAGAGAAGTTGGAAAATCCCTGTACCCCGGGACTGCGCAGCCGCTGGGAGATCAAAGCCGCGGGAGAATGTACTGCAACTGCCCTTGGAACGAACACGAACGCATCCCTTGTGGAACTTCTCTTTGAAAGCAGTGACTCTAATCCGTTCGTTAGGGACATCAATTTCCCCGCTTCTGGTTTCACTTGCGAAAGCAGTGACTACATCAGTGGTATTGCGGAGGTAGAAATTATCATTGGAAACCAGTGTTTCAAGCGCGTCCACCCAGAGCATATGAGTGTATTCGATTTCACGTATTGGGCATTGGACCAATCTCATCCTGGTAATATGGTTGCAATGATGGATGGAGAGAGCAATCCTATCAAGAAATGGCGTGACGAAGATGCAAGTGCTTTCCTCATTTTCCCTTCATTCCCTGATGCTGACAGTGATGTACCGCCTCACCCACTTGGTAAGTAGCATACGGGTCTTCGATTTCTTTTGTATTCACACGCACTTCTAATGTATATTGTACTTCTACTTCTTCTCTACAGAGAGGTGGATCACGCATGGCGATAAGTTTCCGAAATTAGGTCGCTTTGGAGACATGACACTCTTCGTTGACTTACCTAATGAAATGCGTACTGATGAAGTTGCTGAATACTTTGGAGATACATCTGGGTCAAGTGGCAGTGCTGTAGTGACATGTGGATCACCTGGTGAAGTGGCCAATGATCCATCTCTCGGTAAATACTTCATTGCTGTTCACGAGAAGGGAACTGATTGGGGACTTGATCAACAAAAAGGAGATGCCTTTTTCAATATTGCTCTCAGCGCGCAGGATCAACTTCGTCAGCGTGTTGCTTTTGCTCTCTCTCAGATTCTCGTTGTAGTTGACAAAGCCATTGGAGTCGAAGGAGATCACACAGAAGCATTTGTGGTTTATCACGACATCCTTGTGAGGAATGCATTCGGAAATTATCGTGACATTCTCAAACAGGTATCTCACAATCCGCTCATGGCAGAGAACTTGTCATTCCTTCAGTCGAAATCAACTGCCCACATGTGGGAGCATCAGCAGAAGCATGCCTTTGCTGACGAGAACTTTGCTCGAGAAATTATGCAGGTAAGAGATTACAACATGTCATGTGTCACCGTAATCATTTTTGAATGTCATACTGAAAATATCTCAATCCGATTGCCTCTTTCCGTCACATAGCTTTTTTCTACTGGGTTGTATGAGCTCAATAAAGATGGCTCGCACAAGGTCGATGAGAATGGCGAATTGATCAATGCATACACGAATGATGAGATTATGAGTTTTGCAAGACTTTGGACTGGTTTTGACGTAAGATCATTATTATTTTATTCGTTTCGCATTGAAAACTCATCGGTAGCTAACTCGTGTTTCTCTTTCTACGCTTCAAATTGCAGTATCAACAAACACGAGGTAATATGGAGGACAATACTTGGTTTGGCAATAGAGTTGACCCAATGAGGATCGAAGCATCCTGGAGGGATAAGTTTCCCAAAACGGACATGACTGGAGGTTACATTGGAGATGGATATCCTCTGTGTGTTGATCTACCAGACAAGATGTGGCTCAGAAGAGGTGCTAGGTACAGGCTCTTGGGATCGAAGCACACCCCCGAAACCATGGAAGACCACCCATCCTTCAAGAATGACTTGACGATGAAACATTTCGTACTCGAAGCTGGGTCTAAATTGAAGGAAGCCTTGTGCAACGCTGACGAAGTTGGGAACTGTCAATACGCTATGACTGTAACTTTGGAGTCAAACTTGCCTTGCACTGGAAAAGAGTGCGACGCTGATACAGCACGAGTTGTCGACGCAGGAGGAGAACTCTATTATGAATACATCACTCCTGCCTGTGTTGAGCAAGCCTTTTACCGCAATGCCAAGAAGGTAATCTTCAAGGACAGAATGAAAGATTCCTCATGCGCCAACCCTCTCTTGCCTTATGCCTCCGAAGCGTGCTGTTCCGTTGCCGATGTTGCTGCATACCGCAATCCGGGTTACATCTATGATCAAGAGAGGGTCATGTTTTCAACAGCGGGCTCTCGCTGTGAGGCGATGGGTAAACAGTTATGCGATTTCAATTACATCAACGATCTTGACGATCATAAGAAGGGTTATCACTGGAGTGAGTGCCAAACAATTTCAATCACAATTTTCTTTGTCTTCTGTGCAAAATAACTAACAGGATTTGTATTCTATTCGATCCGAAGCTTCTGATAGCTGTGAGATTAAAGTGAAGGTAGACTCTGTTGGACAGGTAGCACTTGTGTACAAGCCCAACAGTTACAATCACTTGCATCCTCACATCGATCCAAATAATAGGAATTTCTTCAAAGTGTATTGGGACGGCGACTATCCGAGGAATGAAATTGATGGCCCGGATGGAAACAATTGTGGCAACGGAGTCTGCGAACCACTAGAAACGGGTGGATGTCTGTGTGAAACCAACGTCTTTGAGTCGCGTGTTTTCTCACGTATGCCAACTAGTGTGGATGAAGTCTTGTCGAAGCTCACCATTGGAGCTTATGACACTCTAGCTTACGATGATGGAACTTACGCTGATAGCGTGACGGAGAATGATGTCACTGCTTACTTCAAGGCTGGTGAGGAATTTACGGCGGAAACTATTTTCGAGGTGACGGATAAGAATCGACGCTCTTTCCGTTTCAAGAACTCAATGGAAAGTGTACGAGTTCAAGGTGACTCTTCTTTGTCGTTCCGCAATCCTTCGTCCTTCATGAGTGTTCTAAACACGGAGTCTACGGCAGGAAAGGCAGCGTATGAGACAGATGCAGCCCTTGATCATTATTTATACCATGATAATACTGCACCATTCCTTGCCCTCCGAATGATTCAGAGAATGGTGACGTCCAACCCATCCCCTAGATACGTTCAAGCAGTTGCTGATGCATTCACTAGCGGCCAGTATATGGACATTGGATCCGGGATCTATGGTGATATGGGTGCAATGACAGCCGCAGTAATCCTCGAGCCTCAAGCGCGAGACGAAACTCTAGATAATGATCCTTTCGATGGACAGTTTGTTGAGCAAGTGTTGCAAATTACGCGTCTCTCACGTGGTTTGGAGATCACACCTAGCGATACTGTCAAGTTGGTTTATTTTGACCATCTCAAAGACAAGGTTGGCCAGGCCCCATATGAGTATGATACTGTCTTCAGCTTCTTTTTGCCCGAGTACACACCAGATGGCACCACCAAAATTGGTCAAGCGACATTGGTAGCACCAGAAGTAGTTGCGTTGGATGCACCAAAAACTGTTGAGTTGATTAATGGAATGTTCTCAATGGTCAAGTACGGCCTCAGTAGATGTTATGGCGGATTCAATTCCAATTGGGGAAGTTGCACTGAAAATGACGACTTCTCCAGTTCTTACGCCCATCTTACGCATGAAATGGCCTGGGATCAACCCGAAGCTGGCGAAGTACACGCTTCGGCTGTCGTCAGCGAACTCTCTCTCCTCCTCACTGCCGGTAGACTCAGTAATACCAACTTTGACATCGTCAAGAATGCCTACTTGGATAAGCTTCCTCTTGCAGGTCATGCTGCCGCTCATCGCATGGCGGTGCAACTTCTTTTGACAACACCTGAGTTCCATACGACTCAAACCACCATTCCCAGCGGTTTGGCCCGACCTGAACCTGCTGAGCCGGTTTCGTCTGGCGTTCCCTACAAGGCAATTGTTATGGTAATGCTTGGCGGAGGCGCTGATTCATTCAATATGCTTGTTCCTCACACGTGTACTGGTGCAAAGGATATGTATCAAGAATACAACGAGGTCCGTTTGGATGTTGCTTTGCCAAAAAGTGATTTGATTGAGCTCAATAGTGTCTCGAATCAAGTATGCGAGAAGTTTGGAGTGCATCCTCGGTACGAGAATGTTGCTTCCATGTTCAATAGTGGCGATTTGAGCTGGTTTACAAACACTGGTGTTTTGGACAAAGAAACGAACAAGTACGAGTACTGGAAAGACACGGTGACTCAACTCTTTGCTCACAACTGGATGCAACAAGCGGCGCAGAAGGCTGACCCAATGAAGGACGCATTCGGAACTGGTATTCTTGGCAGAATCCGAGATGCGGCAACGAAGCAGGGCCGTAGTGTTGGGGCATTCTCTATTGATTGGAGCTCTGCAGCAACGAGCGGCAAGCCTGGAGTTAACCCATCAGCTGTGATTTTGAACAGGAACGGCGTCACAAAGTTCAATGAGAAACCATCATCGGATGACATGCTGATTACGATTAAGAAACTCAACGAAGACGTCACGCCTGAAAGTGGAGCCTTCTCTGATCTATGGTCTGATCACCTTACAACCGCGCTCGCAACCAACGAGAGGCTCTACAATACGCTATCAGTAAAGACCGTTCAAACTGAGTTTCCCAATGAGCACCTTTCACGTCAACTTGAGATGGTGGCGAAGATGATTGATTCTCGTGGAGAACGTGGCGCGGATGCAGATGTGTTCTTCTCTTCTAAAGGTGGATTCGACACTCACATGAACACCTTGGTGAATACAGATAGATTATTTGGAGAGTTGGATGCGGCCTACGGAGCGTTCCGTCAGGAGTTGGAAGCCAAGGGAATTTGGGATAAAGTGACTTTGATTACTGTTTCTGACTTCGCTCGTACTCTCAATCCTAATGGTAACGCTGGTGTTGACCACGCATGGGGAGGAAATTATTTGATTATGGGTGGTTCTGTTAAGGGAGGACAGATTCATGGAGAATATCCTGACAATCTCACTGATGAGGGAGATAGGATGCTGACAAGAGGCCGTGCCATTCCAACAACAGGATGGGAGGTAGTCTTCAGAGCGACGGCAGAATGGTTTGGATGTGATCCAGCTGACTTGCCTGAGATTCTTCCTAACATGGAGACTTTCACTCGTGAGGATTACTGGATCCCAGCGTCGAACGTGTTCAACATGTAATTAGGTATACTCTACTCATGGGGAGAGAGTAATTATTGAAGGGGATAGATAAATTGTTTGTTTGCTTGATTTAAATAGATAGTTAAGAATAATCATTTGTTCGCGGCTACAAAATTATATCTTTTTCAAATCTGCCTCGGTTCGCTTCACACCCTCTCTCCTAGTCCAGGACAGCTGGCCAAAGAAAGATTATTTTCAATTGACAAGCAATCCTATCGCTCTCTAACTTCTGTGTCACTTGTAATGGCTAAACTCATGGCAGTCAAGAGAGCTAGTACTACTACGAAGGCTTGGGAGTTACCGCAGAATGGGGATATAGGTTTTGTGGATGCTGCAGCATAGTGGACATTTGTCACGTCGGATGTTTAAAATGAGCTACTTATGCAAATGAAAATGGCATGCATTTTTACACATCTATTTCATATGCTGGTGAGAAAGGTCCACTCAACGTAAAATAGCATCTTCCCCCGCTCGAAACATACATCAACTCTTAACTGCTTCTGACCGAAACAGTGAATTAATTGCAGGAAAGAGATGGACCGGCTTCTTCTGAGAGGAGGCCGCTTTCTACAAGTATCCTCACATACTCTTATCCAGTACTTACGTAACCGTCAAGAAAGCGAATGCGAACTCCGCTGACAGCCTCTCTCTTGACAGCTTTTGACAGGTTGTGCATTCCTATTCAAGCACACAAACAACAAAATTCTACTAACTACTAACAACAAAATGAATCTATTATCAACACCACAAGAGATCTTATCAAGGTTCTTTGACTTTGATTGCAGCAGATTGACTACCTTCATACCCCTCATCTTCATTTTCGCCGCATACTTCTTTCTCATCCGCCGAGCAAAGCTACATATGAAGCGTAAGAAACTACCCAAATACAACGCTATTAGCTCTTCTCAACTCCAGCACATTGCATCGAAGCAGACGCTACGAGATCTAAGTGGGAGCATTGACGTGGCAATCGTCGGGTCTGGCATTGGAGCTCTCAGCAATGCGGCTGTTCTTTCAAGACAGGGGTTCAAGGTAGCAGTCTTTGAGCAAAACAGCGTTGTAGGTGGATGCACGCATACGTTCACTAAAGATGGCTTCACTTTTGACACAGGTGTGCATTACGTGGGGGGAATGAGTTCTGTCGTGAAGAATCTCTACGATCAAGTTAGCGACGGCCAGCTGAAGTGGGACAAAATCGATAAAATATATGATGTAATCTACAATGGTACGACTGGCGAGAGGATCGAGATGACGGATGACCACGATCAGAACAGAAGAGTCCTTACTGAGCACTTTGGAATTGCTGCTAAATCATGGAGGCGGTTTGATCGAGCAAAGTTCTGTGCAAAGTTCTGGAGTTACGTCGTGTTTCAGCTGAAGTTGTGGCATCCATTGGTGCTACGTCTAGCATGGCCATTTGTCTGTCTCCCGTACCGTCGTTATGCTCTTCGATCCACCATTGATGTGTTGAAAAATGAATGTGGATTCTCTTCTCAGGCGGCGGGAGCTCTGACCTATCATTGGGGTGAGATTGCTTTTTGATTATTGTCTGTCTTGTGATATATTGATCATATCTTAATCGCTTCTTACCCTTGTTCTATTTAGGTGATCACGGAACGCCTCCGGCAAAATGCCCTTTCTTCATGACGGCTTTGTTGGACTCGTAAGTTATTCCTCTGCATATCGTTTGGCTCATTGCTTTCATCTCAGCTACTGACAATTGTCTCATCATGTAGCCACTACAAGAATGGTGCTTATTTTCCACGAGGAGGATCAAAATCTATTGCCAAAACACTCGTAGCAGCCATCGAACGACGTGGAGGGCACGTATTTGCGTCAAGTCCTGTGGAACAAGTACTCACAATGAAGAATATGTTCGGCCAACATTCAGCTTATGGAGTCCGTATTCACGGCGTCGATGTCTTAGTCAAGAGTTTTGTCGTGAGCGATGCTGGAGTTCTTGCGACATTTGGCATCGATAGCGATGATAATGCTAAGCATGCACTCGTAGGAGATGAAGCTGGTGCTGTCCAGCGATCTCTTCTGCACAAGGATAAGAATGTTTCTGTCTTAGAAGTTGATGACGGCATATTCGAAGTTCTATCAACAAAGGAACATGACAATGTCTCTCCTTGCATTTCTGATTTGTCTCTTTTCATTGGGTTAGATCGATCTGACAAAGATCTAGGTCTTCTTGCTCAAAACGTTTGGCACGTTCATGATTGGGATCACGACGAGGCTTTTCAGAAGATGCTCAACGATACCTCTGCTGGTGAGTTTGCCTCTTGATGTTACAGTTATTCAATTGGTCATTCTTCTTTCCCTCTTGTCTAACACATGAACTTCTTCTTCACGCCACAGATCTGAGTAGTACTGCTGACCAAACACAAACACCCTTCCTCTTCATCAGCAATGAGAGTGCCAAAGACTCAGACTGGCCTCTCACCCACCCAAACAAGTCCACGTCGGAAGTCATTGCCGTAGTGAAGAGCAGCCTATTTGATAAATGGGCGAATACTACACACGAACAACGTGAAAAGGATGCAGAGTATATGACTCTCAAACAAGAGCTCACAAACAGCTACCTCGAAGCATTCTACCTCCACTTTCCAAAGGCTCGTGGTCACGTCGTCTATACATGCTTGGGCACTCCTCTCACCATGAACAAGTACCTTGGACGCAGTCACGGAGAAGTCTACGCCTTGGATCACAACATCTCTCGATTTGACGGATCAGATGTCCAACGTGCATTGCATCCACAAACGTGTATTGAGAATTTGTACTTGTGTGGAGAGGACATGTTTGTGGTTAGTGTTACGGCATGTATGCTGTCTGGTTACATTACTGCTGCACGTGCCTCGTGGGGATGTTGGTTTTCAGTGCCGCCGACGCTATGGACTTTGATATTTGGTCTTCCGCAAGTATTCTTTCATTAGGGAGTGCGGGCGGGCGGGCGAGTATATAGGTTTGTCGGATGGAGATACAGCAGCAGCTAGCTAGCTATGGATGACATGACATAATTGGATACATACACACTTGTATAATAGGGCTAGAGATGATAATAATAAAATGATGATTGCTTGTACTATAACTTTGTTTCCTCTACTATTGACCTACATACTGCAGCCCAATCACTTTGATTGTACCTCCCCCTTCACTAGATGGATTGATTGCTGTATCTGCATGTTCAATTGATGGTTCAATCATTCTCATGCTAAATTGCAAGATCAAAGCGTCTCACTCACTATTCACTATTCATAATGTTAACGTAATGTTCTCAGTCTAAAACGTCAACCCCTCCTGAGGCTGCCTAGTCCTCCGATTCTCCGAACTAGCCATCTCCGCCCTCAAGCTAATCAAGACCTGCTCCATCCCCATATTCCTATTCCAATTCTTGGTAGCCGGCACTTTGGAATAAATGACCTCCCCACTTTTGGAATCGACGCAGTTAATGTTGATTTTGGACACGAAGCGAACTTTCGGGGGCGTGGCGGGATAGGCCTCGGGGATGGTGATGCGCAGCTCGTAGAAGCGGCTGTCGTGTTGGGTCTGCGTTAATGTATTTATAAGTAATATTCATTCATTTCATGTTATCGTATCGATGGGAATGATTGGTATGATAATTATATGATATGAGCAGCGAATAATAAAGTTGAGACGCCATGTAAAAAATGAAGACAGCCAACAGATAATAATTTGAGCGGCCACTCAAGTATACTGCAGCAACACCACAGGGGCAATAATAATGATATCAATCACGTCACTCAACTAATGCCTCTCTTCACCACAATCTCTCCTATTAAAACTCACCCCATGAGGACCCAAAATGCCGCCATTCCACTCCCCCATAAAAATATCACTGCTGTCCACAAGGCCGTAAGAAATGCTCATATCGCCCAGCCCTTTCTCAGAGTGCTCCAGTTCCTCCAGCAACTTGAAATTGCGGGGGGTTATTACTACTTCGCCGCTGGGGAGTCGCTGCATCTTTCTTTCCACGGTTGTATTGGTTAGTTGGATTGTTAATGTTTCGGTCTGTTTTTATGATTTTATGTGAGCGAAGTGGATTTTGGCGGGAGATAGGTCAGTCGAGTCGATATGTTTAGGGGGGGCTGCCCCAAGTCCCCGCTCTTGTATCTTTGACTTTGAGCCCTTGCTACTTGTGTATTGTAGCTTGCCTTCGAGATGGCTGAGATTCGGAGCAGGAGGACATCCTAGTCTGCTTCTCTTGAAGCATAGGCAGCACAGCCGACAACCATCACGTAGTTTGGTTGGGGCAATAATCTAGGTCGAGCAGAAGAGACTCACAACTTGCTGTAGTCTATAGCAGAGGAGTCTTGGATGCGGTGGATGATACGAACCATTACTAGACTTCAAGTGCAAACGTATGGCATGTTTCTCAAGGCGTGGCGTTTACCCGAAGCGTATTCAAAGCTCCAACCATCATCCCGAGGCGAGGGGCAAGATTGTTATATTGTAGTGATAGGATTAGATTCCAATGAGCAGGATAATCCACCCTCCAATTTGGAGCGTTGGAAGATTCGAGATGTGATGCGTCTCTCTTTTGCTTGCACCGCCAACATCAATCTCATTCAAACAGTCATATGCTTGGCTGAAGAATCATGCTGCATCACTTGTTTACTACCAATCCGTAGTTGTTGCCCTGCCCATGTTCTTTTTGAGGGACTAACTTGCTTTGCTAATTGGAACTTACGGGGATAGGAAGATAAGATCCACGCCAAGACATCTTCTCTTTTTATGGGGGCTTCCAATTAGTTATTTGGGATGGGTAGCCCTTTTCCGACGCTAGCATGCTTCAACTTGTACACATCTCTCCTCTCAATCGTCATCGCATACTGCTGTATCTTTATTCGCTATTGTACATTATTTGTTTCCCACTACATACCTGCTAACAATGAAGCTCGCCGTGAAGATTTCTTTCGATAAGTGCAGGAAAATTAATGCCGAGGTGACGCCGTCGGATACAGTCGCTGACGTGATTGCAAAAATTCGTGCTCAAGAGGGCATCGATAGCAATACTCACCTGAATCTCTTCAACCGCTCACTATTGCTTGATGAGTCGAAAGCAATAGAAGAATGTGATAATATCAATGGCCAAAATTCTAATGTGGTTCTTTCGATCGTAGGGCCGTTGGGACGGTTGGAGATCAACGTGACGAGGGGTGCCAAAACGATCAAATTTGATGTCCATGGATCCGATACAATCTCAGATGTCCTCGAGAAGAAGATAAAGGTAGAAGGAAGCATCTCTCATGTAGAAGATGCGCAGGTTCTTTCTTTTGCAGGTGCAGACATGGTGGCAAATCATACTTTGTCATACTACGGAGTTGTAAATAAATCTACGCTATTTCTACGTGCTGCCGGGACGATGCAGCTCCATGTCAAAACTTTGACAGGCAAGGATATCATGATTGATGGTGTGAAGCAATCCGATACAATTGCAGTGTTCCAAAGAAAACTTCAGGCAAGAGAAGGCTTCCCTCCAGATCAGCAGCGGTTGATATTTGATGGCAGCCAATTGGAGGAAGGTCGCACCTTTTCAGACTACAATATCCAAAATGAATTTACGATTCATTTGGTTTTGAGACTTAGGGGGATGATATCCACTTTCACGTCAAACGACGTGGCAAATAATCCATTGGTCTCATACCTAATGAAGACAGACGCAGAACGGTTGCATACTGCAGTCCCCCTTCAAGCATTACGTGACAAGTCGAGAAGAATGGGGGGAGGAGGATTTTCCACCTTCAGATACCTAGAGAGTCCCGACATATTGCATGAGTCCCAACTCCAATTACTTTGTGAATTGATTGATTTCATGTGGGAAAAGACAGCTTTGTTGACAGCGAATGCAGATCGAGTTGATATGCGTTTGACTTTGTCCGAAGTACAACTTCACACGGTGAGTTGTGTCTAATAATCCTCTCATACTATTTTGTCAGCACCGCACATTTCATTTACATGCTTACGGCTGACTCCACTGTCTTCCTATTCACCTACTATATCAGATAATGTCAGTGTTGGATAGTTCCTTGGAAGACAAATACAAATTTTCAAACGTCTCCGAGAAATTCGAGTCTTTGTTTCATCAAGTCAGCCATCTTCCTCGTAGCAGAGGCATAGGATACAAAGTGGCTCTGAGGGCAACTCGTGGTCCAACAAACTCGTGCATCGACTTTCACTGCGATGGTGGCTATGCCACGTCAACATCACAGATTCCTCTCAACTCTACCGCAGAGTACAAAGGAGGCAAGATTTGTTTCTTCGTGAATGATCATCTTCACTTTGTTCCTCGTCCCCTTGGATCTTTGGTCCAACATCCGCCAAATGTTCTTCATGGAGTAACACAGGTTACGGAGGGTACGAGGAAGAGCCTCTTCATTGTAGATCAATACAATGGTCTGGGTGAAAATGGGGTAGTCGAACTCACTTCAGACGATGTTGCATCCTTTGTGGCACACCGAGCGTTGGTTGCTGGGATGAAGCGTACACCTGTCGTTGATCTGACAAAGTAGGTCATTCCTTCACACTTTTCTCATTTGCATGTTAGAAGTTCTATATTATAGTTCAAGCCTTTGTATCGACGATGATACATCGTAGCTATGACTACTAAGGGCAGCTGCATTTATGACTCGACAAACTAATATTAGATTACATTATAGACACTACTCCAATGCACAAAGCTCATTTCAAACATGCAAGTACGACAAATGTCCACTATACCGCTGCTTCGCCGCATCCATAAAATCAATATCCCCATTCCTCACAAGCAACTTGTACAACTTCTCCACCTCCTCTTTCGTAAACGTCAATGGCTTCTTGTGCACATTCGTATGAGGCATATCCAAATGTTTCCATCCTGTATAGTTCAGCACTTGATTCATAAAGTCAGTATGATCACCCAAGCTCACCACGTCGAAATGACGTTGTAGCAATTCAATACCCCGTCGTGCCTTTTCTTCCTTAGTAGCATTGTTCGGATTACGTCCCGTGGGTCCATTGATATTATACAGAAAGAAATCCAAAATTGTAGCCCACTTTCCTGTACCACCAGGATGTTCCAAGTGATCCATCCATTCCTCTCTTGTACCATTCTTCCTTTTCAACATTTTATACAAACTCATGGCATGATTAAGTGGATCACGTAGCATGATTGCGTTGACCATTTGACACCCTTGGCCTTCCACTGTGGCTCTCCATTTGTACCACAAGTCTTCGGTAGAGTTGAGTGGAGGTTGAACAAGATGATATTGCCCGCTCCTCCATTCATTCGCACCCAGATTCTCCACATGGTCATTCATCCCGTCAATAAACGCATCTTGAATCTTTTGAAGATTAGGTCGGAACTTTCCATCTCTACCAATGGATACGCCCCACGTTGAATAATAAGTAATGTTACCATTGGATGGGTTGGCGTATTCACGGAGCCAGTTGGAGATGGATGCTCCGCCGGTGGAAGGGATATGGAAGAAGAATACGACGCCGCAGTTGTAGGGAGTTGGGCCGCGGGGATGCGTTGCTGCGGTTGGAAGAAGTTTGGTGCTGGTTGAAGGATTGTGGTGATTGTCGTTTGTGTGTGATGGCGAATATTCTAGTATTGGATACGCAAGGTAGACTGCCTCATCGTCGGATTTTGATAGTGAGCCGTGCATAATTGCAATATTGAAGAGTAGAGATGGAAGGAATACGAGGAATATGGCCATTCTGGGTATCGATATGTTCCCCCGATTGTTAGAGGCCGTCGAGGTGGCGAAGGGATGATGATGACTGTCACTCATGATGGTCCTCTCTTTTCGATGATAACATGACAAGCTTCGAGACGACAGAAGATTAGAGCTGTTGCTATTGTGCGATAGCTACTTAGCCCTCGATGTCGATGCAGTTTCGGATGTGGCTCGAGGCTAGCATCTAGGACGAGGCAGTTAGGGTGTGATTTTCACCATGGATGTTGTTGTCAAGATAGAGTTTATATACCTTGGTTGTCTGGTTTTAGATTTCTTTGGATAAATTTGTGAGAAAACGAGTCAAATCTATTACCAAACGCAGGAAATAGAGTAGCATGTTATTTTGAGATGCCATCTCTTTGTATTTTGTCACACAAAAATCAAAAGAATAGCAAGCCGGATCGGAGATTATTGGAGTACTTAGTATCTCTACAATCATGTCAGTTGTTAGTATTATGTAATGTATCGGTCATCCGCCTTGATTGTCGCAGTCCATGTCGCATGTGTATGTACACCGGAGGAAAAGAGGAGAGATCGAGCTTTGGGCAGCAGCCGCCTCTCATAAAAATCAATAAAGCGCAACAGCAACTGGATTAGATGAAGCAAGAAGCCCCCTGATGAACTTCGACGCCAATCTCGCACGTGTTGTTACCACTCATACTTACCTTATTGAGTCTCGCACATGGTCACCATGGTGTGTGGACAAGGCAAGGAGCTGGTCTGTTCACGGATGAAATACTCCAGACTGTACGTGATCTGCCTTTACATGGTTCTCAGAATCATGTTTCAGTATAATTTTTGATCTGGCTTGATGGCGCTTGCGCCTCAACGCCGCCCCTTTACCCCCATATCCCCCCACCACACCTTTATTGTGCGGTGTGATTGATGTGTGTGTAACGCTGTTGAATATGGAATGTGTGGTTGTGCTCCTGGCCTGACAAAGCACCGCCTCTCTCTCCATACAGAAAACGTATCTATCGGACTACTCGGCTATTCATTTCCCAGTTAGTTGCAAACAATTCTTATGCAACTTGCATGCGCTGCAACGACGAACGAAAACAGAGATACGACATAATATTCTCTTCTATGTAGTGAAGTTCGTGACGAAGTATTGGGAATGAGAGATACGCAGCAGAAAAGGCAGAAGATTCTAAAGTCTAGCGTGCTCTATAAAGGCTTGATGTGCTTTTCGTTGCAGCCTATGTGAGCCAAGTAAGTATTACCACTTTCATCATGAGCAAATGCAGCAACCCTCACAATTCCTGAGAGGCCAATAAAGTAGATAGTAGCACCAGTGGCACTTGAAAAACTCCGCAGTCTTCTCGAAGGTACAAGATCTCAAGATCACTATCATCTTCAATTTCAATTGACCCATTTGATACTTAGTACAATGTATACTTCAAAGATTGCGTCGGTTAGCGTTGCTGTTTGTACGACCTTGTTGTATTGATCTGCTGCCGCGGCAATCTTACATCACTATTTCAACAGTTAGCCTGAGTCCCTCTCGCTCACTTAAACCTCAACGCTTCTCAAAGCATCTGTCGCATCCCCTGGGTGCTCTCGCGAGCATTCAGGAACACTCAGGAACACTAAAATATCTTATTTTCACCCAGGTAGCGTGTGAATGTGTCGATTTATTTGTGAAGATGATGATGAATCAATGATGTGATGATGCCCCGTTTTGCATACACATAACAATAGTCTTTCTCAACCCTTTCCCGAACAACCAAGTGATTCAGCATATCTTTATTAGTCGGAAATAATCGGTCTATATTTTATACTCACTATATTTGGGAGACGAAGAAGAAATAGTAGCAGCATGTTGCATATCAACAACGTCAAGCTCGAGCAGAGCACACAATTCCAAAAGCACAAGCGTTGAATAAACTCAAACTACCTACAAGATCAACATGAAAGTCTTTCATCTTCTATTCCTTTTCACCATCGTTGTGTCCCAGGTTGCGCTCGCAAAGTCGGATGATGCGCTCGATCAGCCTTTGGTGAGGAAGTCGGACGGCACTGACACGGAGAGGGAACTGTGAGTAGCCGTATCTTCTACATTTACGTCATGAATTATTTCACTCAACAACTAACATTAAGCTTTCGTTGCTTGCATACTCACATAGGCGCCAGAAGAAGAGGAAGTTGGGTTCCTCCTCCTCCGACGACAGCTCCACTA
>Ga0209652_1001377_pt1 | contig 19833 bp, 16 predicted proteins | sample SaaInl74LU_5_DNA_FD_184641 | JGI IMG/M metagenome (GOLD analysis project Ga0209652, IMG submission 184641) | Marine microbial communities from expanding oxygen minimum zones in the Saanich Inlet - ESP_74LU_5_DNA (SPAdes) (version 2) | ecosystem: Environmental > Aquatic > Marine > Intertidal zone... | reverse complement strand
AAACCTAGAGCAAGAGTGCGTGTTCCGATGAAAAGGGGGTCGGTTCGGCAAAACCCAGCGAACGAGAAAACCGTTTTTTTCCAAAAACGACTCGCCAACAAATTCACTCTCGACACCTTCACCATGGTGACCAATGTCAGAACATCACTGCTATTCACGCTAACAATACAATACTATCATTATTACATAACGCAACAATAGAAGAAGACGACGAGCTATATTTCATCATTTGAACTGGCCGCATTCAATTTCCTCGCCCAGCCGCGTGTCCACAGCATTTCCAATTTAAACCAAAATGGAAGTGGGAGCCCACGTTTGGCTCCGCTCCGACTCGTCCCAATGGGGATGGGTCCCTGCCAAAATCACTGCCAAGGATGAAATCAGCGTCAATGTCACGAAAAACGGTGAGCCGACGACTCAATCGATGGTCCAGTTGACTTTGGCCGATGACAATTTGAATTACCATCGATCGCACAGCAGCGGCTCCAGCAATTCCTTCCACAGTCCATCATCCTCCGCTACCCCTCAAACTCCCACCGACAATCACCGCAACAACAGCTACTCCTTCCCAATCGACAACTACTTCTCCAGCATCCAACCCTTCTCCGCCCAAATCACCGTCGATCCCGCCACACTCAAAAAAGCCGACCACCCCGACATTAAACTCCGCAACCTCCCCACCTCATTTCAATTCTCCGGCAAGGATCCCGAGGCAGGTGTCATCTCCTCACCAAATACTCACATTGTCCCCTCTGTGGTGGGAGGGGTGCATGATTTGATTGGGCTGACTCATCTTCATGAACCGGCGATATTGCATGCACTAAGGCTGAGGTATGATAGTGATATTATTTATACGGCCACTGGTCCCATTTTGATTGCGGTTAATCCATTCAAGGGGATGGAGTATTTGTATAGTGATGAGATTATGGAACGGTATCGTGTCGAGGGGGAGCGTGGTGGTGCTGGTGGTGGTGGTGGAGGGATGAAGAATTCGAATTCAGTGACTCCATTCAAGGGTGGGGGGAGGAAGCATCATCATAGTGGTGGAGGAGAGGAGAAGTTACCCCCGCATGCGTACAAGACTGCCGATGAGGCATATCGTGCCATGATGAGAGGGTTGGAGAATTCGATTTTGATGAATCAAAAGGGTAGCAGCAGCAATAGTAGAGGCAACAAGAAGAAGGGGAGTATTGGCACGGCTCCCACCAACCAATCCATATTGGTCTCTGGAGAATCCGGTGCAGGTAAAACTGTCACTACCAAGATTGTCCTCAATTACTTTGCCATGCTCAGTAAAAAGATTGCCGATGATGAACTCCTCCAACGTTCCTCCTCCAATCATCACAAACACACCGAAGGCCTAAGCAAGCGATTCTCCCCACGGGCCAATGCACTCTACTCACCATCCTCCTTTGACTCTGAGGAAGAACAAGTCTGTATCGAGCAGCAGGTACTTCAATCCAATCCCATCCTAGAGGCATTCGGGAATGCTCGTACACTTCGTAATGACAACTCGTCACGATTTGGTAAATTCATTGATATCCAATTCACCTCCAAGGGGAAACTCAGTGGTGCGCAGATTGAAACCTACCTGTTGGAAAAGGTGCGATTGATTCATCCCTCGGTGGGGGAGAGGAATTATCACATCTTTTATCAATTTTTGGCTGGAGCGAGTGGGCAGGAATATAGTATGTATGATTTGGAGGGCATGAGTGTGGATGATTTTCATCTTTTGAATCAGACGGGAACGTATGATAGGAGGGATGGAGTTATGGATGGGGAGATGCATGCGGATATGTTGGATGCCATGGTACGTGTTTGTTGTTGGATTTATCTTTTCGTCTGTTTTGTGCCTCTTTGGAAGCAGGTCTCGCTCACTCATTATTTTGTATTGCTATGTTTTTGTCACAACAGGTGACGATTGGCTTCACCTCCGAGACTATCCAGGCACTAATGCGTCTCATGATGGCCATCCTTCATTGCGGTAACATCCAATTTACAGCCACACACGAGGCCAATGCCCGTGGCATGTCCGACGCATGCATGATGGAGATGACTCACTCATCTGTTGCAGCCGCAAGGTTGCTTGGTGTCAAATTTGAAGATTTATCCGATGCATTGACGTATCGTGCCATCAAGGCCGGGAATGAAGTCGTCCATAGCCCCCTTGACAAAGTCCAGAGTGAGAAGGCTTGCGAGGCACTCATGAAGGCTACATATGGAGCTGCTTTCGATTTCATTGTGAACAAGATCAATGAAAGCATTTCGAACGAACAAGTACCACATGATAGCCGCGGTGCATCGATTGGTGTGTTGGATATTTTCGGATTTGAAACCTTTGAGACGAACAACTTTGAACAGATTTGCATTAATTACACCAACGAGGCACTTCAGCAGCAATTCAACAAGTACGTGTTCAAGTTGGAGCAAGATGAATACGAACGTGAAGGCATCCTTTGGAAGTTTATTTCCTTCCCTGATAATCAGGACGTGCTTGATCTCATCGATCGCAAGCACACTGGCATCCTTGCTCTGTTGGATGAACAGTGCATCGTCCCCAGATCTACGGACGAGAAATTTACACGCTACCTCTACGCCAAGTGTGACAAGGACACTCGTTTCAGTGCCACGAGCGCCCAGAGGGTGGATTACAAGTTCAGTATTGAGCATTACGCCGGTCCAGTGGAGTATTCTACTGATAATTGGTTGGAGAAGAACAAGGATCAGTTGCCAGCGTCGAGTGCCAATCTCTTGAAGGAGACCGACTTTGATCTAGTGGCACACATTCGCCAATTCATCCGCTCCGAGGGGAAGGAGGGACGTGGCTCAGTTGCAACCAAATCAGTGGGTGCCCAGTTCTCCACGCAGCTCGCCCAACTCCGTTCTCGAATTGATACCACTGTTCCCCATTATATTCGTTGTCTCAAGCCCAATGATGAACTCGTTCCCGATAGCTTCGATCCAAGGCGCATTGTTGATCAATTGAGGTGCGGTGGAGTGTTGGAGGCTGTGAGGGTCAGTCGTGCCGGTTATCCTACGCGTTACCCCCACGAGGTGTTCAAAGCTCGGTATTACATTTTGGGCGATCCCAATGACAAGTCTATCGCAAGTCCGATTAAGAAGTGGGGTCGTGCATCACTTAGTGAGGAGGATTCTCAGGTGAAGAAGCTCGTGAGCAAGATTGCTTTCGATATTTGGGAGGCTGATCATGAGGCAATGCTGATGGCATTGGAAGAAGAGGGCGAGTTGGTAAGTCGGCTGTGGTTTGCTTTGTTTCTTTGCCTCCTAGTGAAATGTAATGTCTCATTTATGATCCAACTCTTTACTTTTGTCTTCTGTAGGGACGATCTAGGATCAGGTCACCTGGTGATGCCAAATACATCAATGGTCACATGAATCTCGTTTCCGTATCATCTGTCAAGACACCTCCGGAACAAAGAAGAGCGAAGGCACTGTTGAAGAAGAGGCGTGAATCAACATCTACAGCACTCTACGCTAAAAGCACAAGCGAGATTGGTCGTCCTCAAAATGCGGCTGAGTTCTTGTCCTTGGACTTTTCAAGCAGATGCGCCATTGCTGGCTTGCAGCTGGGGAAGACGAAGGTCTTCTTGAGACGCGAGGCATTTGACCAAATCGAGCACCTACGCGCACTAAAGTTCGGTAAGAGCGCCATTGAAATTCAGAGGGTCGTTAGAGGAGTCCAAGCTAGGAGGTACTGCCGTTTGCTTCGTGAGCAAAAGGTCTGGGCAGCCTGCACAATTCAAAGAGCCTACCGCAATCACCTCCATTATTTGCACTACTTGAAAGTGCAGGCGAGGCTAGTTCCTGCCGCTATTCGGATCCAGGCTGTAGCTCGAGGTGCCAACACGCGAATGTGGTTCTTTGGTACACTTTACAGCATCATGCGCCTGCAGGCGATGGTGAGGGGGTATCAAGCCCGTTCCCATGTTGCCAGGCTTCTTGAGGAGAGGCATCAGCCCGTTTCGTCTCCAGTCCATTCCATTGCTCAGCACTCGCTGGGCCAAAACACGTTTGAGGAAGATGAAGAAGTACCAGTAACTGCTGTTGCTATGAATCAACTAGTTCCCGCCAACGAGACTCAAGCAGTAGTTGAAGTAACAAGCGAATGGGTTCAACTCTGCAACTACGTCAAGGACGAGAACTGGGTCGCTGTTGAGCAGACTCTAGACCAATTTCCTCATTTGGCTGAAGAAGTTGACCCAGCCAATGGAGAGATGCTATTGCATATGCTGTGCCGCCATCCAAATGTCTGGAGTTTATTGGTTGATATGGTAGTTGTATTGTACCCGAAGGCATTGATTCGCAAGGATGCCATTGGCGCTTTGCCCCTTCACCATGCTGCAGCTCACGATAACGTTGCTGCATTGGAGATTGTTTTTAGTGCGTACAAGGAGGGAGTCAATGATGTTGACGTGGAAGGCCGTCAGCCTCTTCATGTTGCAGCTGAATTTGATGCTGTTGATGGAGTCAAATTTCTTCTCGAAAAGGCGCCTGAAGGGGCTTACACAATGATTCATCGTCCAAAAGGAGACAGCGGAGGAGGACTTCCCTTGCACGTTGCATGCCGTCATCATTCGAACCTGAGCATTATCACGGGCCTCTTGGCAGAGAATTTCTCAAGTTGTAAACGATCAGATGAAAATGGAGACCTCCCACTTCATCTATTACTCCGCAATGGCGAAGCTGTGGAGCAAGTGACCGTCAAGACTATATTGACATGTTTTGCTGCCGCGGCCTCACGCACTGACAAGAATGGAGACTTGCCCTTGACAATTGCCATCAAGAGTGAATGCAACCAAAGTGTTGTTAATTACCTCTTGATGCAATACCCAGATGCAGCCAAAGTGTTGGACTCGAGTGGACACACCAACTTGCATTTGGCGTTGCAACATGGAGCTGATGATAGAACAATGCTTGGATTATTGAATCATGCTCCAGAGGTACGTTTGTTGTCTTTTGCCTTTCACTTCGTGCCCTCACACATACACCTAACACTCACTACTTTGGTCTTCTTACGTGACAGCTTGCAACTCATATTGACAAAGAATCAGGAATGCTGCCTATTCAAATGGCCACCGAACACGAGCATTCTCATTTCATCGTCAATCATCTGTTGAAACAAGATCTTCCCATTGACATCAAGGATAAAGTCAAGGGTAACGCACAGAAGCACAAGTTCTCTTGGAATCATGTCGTGTCCAACACTGATGATATGTATTTCCCTGTGATATCGAAGATCCTTCAGCAATGCACACAGCCACAAGTCCTCGCTTTGGCCCATGTTGAAGGTCCTGATGGACGTATTGCTCTCTCCACTGCCACACCTGTTTGCAAGCATGAAATGCGTGTGATGCTAAGACTTTTCAACACATTGGAGGTCGTCAATCAGCGTCCGGCCTTTTCTAATCCGGAGAGTGACACCCAGATATTCTACGCCTTGAGATATGATCCTCCCAAACAGAGTAGTGGTCAATGGAGTCTCATCCACGAGGACAACAAAAAGGAAGGCGACTATCTTGAGGAGTGGGATGATGCATCGCACGTGTCTGGATTGTCTCGCGTCAGCTCTCGATCCAACAACTCGATGTTGAGCAAGTCCTCTCAAGTCAACATCAACGAGAGAATGAAACAAATCAAGAAAGAGAAGGGGCAGCAGGTCATTGCGAAACTGACTTCTCGATCAGATGTCGTCGAGAGGGAATTGAAGATCCGTAAGGATTTCCAACTCTCTCGTCACTACATTCCTGCAGTCATTAGTGTCCACCACACTGTGCAGCATGCCGCTTACTCGGAGGCCATGGCTGAGCCAGGGTACTGTATTACCATGGAGGGTGCAGATACCACGGCGGAGAACCTCATGTTGGACATGAGGAAGCATGGCAAATCCTTTTCTGGCAAAATTCTAAGGAAAATTGGAGCATCACTGTTGCACATGCATGAACACGGACTTGTTCACTGCGACTTTGGAACTCACAATGTCGGCAAGTTCGGCAATCGTTGGAAGCTGTTGGGTGTTGGGGGGAGCAAGGCGATTGGATCGCCCACTGACCCCAAGCGTGGCTTCTACCATCCTCCAGAGGCTGTGGTTGTAGAGAGCAGGCGTGCTGCTTTGGGGAAGAAAGAACTGGTAGCCAAGGTTGTCTCTATCAATGCAAGGCCTTCCCACGACATTTGGGCATTCGGTGTGCTCATGTACGAAGCTATCTGCGGTGTTCCACTCTCGCCATACGCATGCCGTGGGAAGCGTGTTATGAATGCCAACGAAATTGCCAAGGTTGGAAGGTGGGACGAAGTAAGCCTTGCGAGAGCTTTGAGGCACGTAGACCCAAGTGATCACAGCTCATTGGACATCCTCAGGAAGCTTCTTCACCCCAGTCTGCAAGAGAGGTACTCCACTCTGAGAGAAGCTCTTGATCACCCATTCTTCAGTGGAAGCCTCGATGATCGTGTTCTTTCAAGCCAGAGGGAACCTGATGCTCGGCCAAGTCGGGAAGCCTTGCCCCCTACTCAGACCCGACAAGCAAACAGCACACGACGAGGTCAGACGGCAAAAAACGATATCTCCGAGGGCCTTAGAGCCCTGGACCAAGACGAAAATAATATGAATGGTCAGCACCCTCGGAGGAGTAACAAAAAGGGTGCAGGTCTCAGTGGGCTTGGTGGCATGAGCGTCATGTCGAAAATGTCTACAAGTAGCAAGATGAGCTTTGGAGGACTGAAAGGTTTGAGGACCAGGGCAAAGGGACATAGGCATGAATGCTGAAGTAGAAATAAATATTAGACATAGATATAGATGTTAGATTCTTTCCATTCTTTTAATAGTCCTACCATCAAATAATGTTGATGATCAAGAGGCCTGACATACACACATAAATTCTCTAAGTATTAACTACGAAGCTGATAAACATTCAAATAGCTCCGTCACGATATCCTTCACATTGTTCATTTCGATATTGATGTCGGATTTCGCCGTTTCAAGTACACTCCTAACAGTGTCCAATTCCTGACGTCCCTTGTCAATGTCAGCTTTGATTTCATCCTGTAAATTTGAAACGCCTTTCCTTAGAGTCGTCATTTGGTTCATACGCTCGTGTTCTACACTTTCATTGCCACGACGAGTCGTTCGACTTGTCATGAGCTTTGCTCGAATTTGAGGTGGCCAAAGCATTCCAAAGGTGATGGCACCGATAATTAACCACAGTGGTATAATGAATACGGCGGTGACGATTTTCAACAGAATGTAGATGATGTAATCTACAGAGAAGACATTGCGATCATCTATGTCGTCTTCGAAGAGGTAAATGAACTTTTTCCATAATTCGCCCATGCTGTTTTCATTGGCATTTTCAGCATCATCGTCATTAGTTCGACATCTGCTCAATCCGCTAATAATAACATCCATTTCTGCAACGAAGTCAAGCTTGTTTGACCAAAATACCACAGCTGGATGGAATCGGGGAAAGAAGTTAATGAGATTAACGCTCTGACAGGTGATAAAGCATGTCCACTCTGAATCAAACATGATAATGAGCACTTACCCGATCTCTCATTCTTGATCACACCATATGAGTCTGTCACAATAGCAATAAGAACATTTGCCAGCACAATAACCACCGCAAACATAAAAAGAGCGTAAAAGAAAGTAGCCATTGCAGTCACGTTATCATCGGAATCTCTAAAATCAGCGTCATCAACCTCTCCCAGCATCATAGTGTAAGACTTGAGAACTGAGGTCCAAAAACTGCACCAAGGATTTTGATTTGTGGGCTCACATGTTTCATAGGTTTGAGAGTAAGCAGTTTGGACACATTCCGTTTGGCCAGTGATGTCATTATCGGTGCAATTAAGGGGAACTTGAATGTATGGGTTGGGATGCACATCTGACCCCAATGGGCATGAAGAAGATTGCCTAAATATCGTAGAGAACATCTGCGAAAACGCCACCAAGATAATGACAAGAGCTACCAAGAAAGCCAAGAGACGCTTCACCACATAAACCAACCCCCCTACAAACACGGCAAATCCCACAAAGTGATTCTTCAAGAAGAGCACTAATGCCGTGTACAGTACTGCGCACGTTAAGCAGGTGCCAATCTGAAAAAACTCCGTGCTGAAAGCATCAGTACTCATTGTTATCGCCCAGAATAATATCAAGAAGATGTATAAAATATCAAACCAATTGGATGGGTCATTCACCCAAGTTTTGAACAGTCCCAGACTTGCCAAACTCAATGCCTGAACTATCTCTCGAAGTAAAAACCACGACGCTGCGAGGTAGAGTGGTACCAACCAATTTTGATCCATTGTGTCAGTCACCCCATACCTTTTACGCAAACTCTCAATAACCGCCTTTTGAAAAAATGCAATCACCAAAACATAAAAGACAAAATCAAAAATGGTTACCGAAGTGGGGAATCGTTGTGAAATCTTTTCATTGAGCACCTTTTGTACCTCGGGATTAATAACAGCAAAATCCCGTAACCAATCTGGCAGAGACTGCAACGCCGTGAGTAAATCCGCCGTTGCTCGTGGCTGCGCATCTAAATAAAATCCGAGACATTTTTGACAATTGACACATTTATCCTTCTCATCCTCCTTAACAGCCTGTGCTCTCGTGGCCAACAAATGAATGGGTAAATTCCCCTCCAAGTCAATACTATCCACCACCGCAGCATGTTGCGATATAAGTAGATTAACTACCCCCGGAGATGCCGGTCGATCCGCATTCCCCATTGCAAAATGAATGGGAGTACGTCCCCGCTTATCCGTGGCAATAATAGTCTGAATATGATTGTCGGTTAACACCCGCAACACATCCTCCCCCACCCCATACGCACATGCATAGTGCAATGGCAACATTCCATTCTCATCTGCAAATAGCGCCGCTCCCGTTTCACTTAATAAAATGACCGTGGTAACATTCGCCGGTCGATCGGTGTGCCCCAGGGCAAAATGAAGTGGTGTCCTCATCCGTTTATCTACACACGTCTTACTCTCAGGATATTGCTCTGCCAATAATTTCAATACCTCCTGTGAGGCCTCATTGGCACACGCATAATGAAGTGGCAACCACCCAAATGAATCTGACATGGACACCGTCACCGGACTCGCGGCAATTAACATTTGCACAATATCTAACGGTGGTCCATTCCGACACGCCAAATGCAACGGCGTGGTGTCATAATCACCACGTCGCTCGGCAGCCAATTGTGCATCCCGTGCCGAATGTTGATGGAGCCATATTCGGATACGTTCCCATGACACATCGTCCTTTGTGGTGGCGGTGTCACAGAGATGTTGAAGTTCAGTGAGATCACGTTGGATCCAACTGTCGGTGAGGGTGGAGCCTCCAGTGGATGGCTGTAGATCACGATCAAGTTCAGCTTCGTTCATGGAAACGTCCAATCCTTCGTCATCTTCTTCTTCGTCTTCTTCTATATGATGATCAAGGGGTGACAAATCCAACCGGCGGCGTGAGGCTTGTTCGAAGCGACGGCGGGAGTGATCGAACCGGCGGCGAGAAATTGCTGCTTTCATGATTTGTGTCTATTGTGCAATTAAGAGAGCAACAGCGCCGCAACAACTGGGACACAATAATGTGGCTATGCAGCAGGTTTATTTTTGTCAATGAGGGAGGGATGATATGTAGTACATCATAGTGATGGCCGGCGATAGCGGCGCTGCGTTGGCTTCTTTAAAGTCTCTTGGCACTTCATTTGTGATTTTGCCGCGTATTTAGTTGGATAACACTTCAGAGAAAGTACTAATTCCGTCGTTCATCATCTAGAGAACGGGAATGCGGATGGCGCCTACGACAAAGTCAGTACCATCCACCACAAATACATGTAATCACCTCCAAAGCACCTTATCTTCCACCACATCGAGGACTGCAATAGAAGTATGAACTTGGGTGGATGTTAGCGACTCCTTTCACAAGTGTCCATCACTTGTATGTTAAATTCATTAATTATTATTTAAAAGTATAGAATCAAAATCAAAACGCTTGAGTGCCAGTGCCAGCAATTCTGTTCCAGTTCCAATCCAATCCAAAAGCCCGAGAGCCCAATCCGAACGCCCAGAACTTCAAAGGTCTGAAAATACGCTTCATCTTCAAACTAAATCTTGACCATAAAATTTATCCATAAACGGAAGAATACGCTGGTGATCTCCAACATATGGCCCCACATAATTACCTTCCCGATCGTCAAGACATTTCTCGCAGACATCAGGAGATGGGAAGAGACCCTTCGGCCGGTCAACATTGAATGTACCAGCATCTAATTCCTCTTCCCGAAGCCTTTCGTTGACTTCATTATGCGATTCCCATAACCAAACGATGAAATCATCTTGCGACTGCACGGTAGTATGATCAACAGAGGCCATCATACCCAGAAAGTGCTCTTGGCAAACAGAGCACGTGAAAAAGAACTTGACGAACTGTCCAAGAGAATCAAACATTTGCTCTCCAGACATTCGAGAGATGGGTGATACGGACATTGCATGGAATGTTTGCCAAAGTCCACAAGTATAAGTACCAGGATTGCCGCCTGCAGCACATCCTTGGTATTGCACGTTGCTATAATCGTAAATGCATTGATTCTTTGTCAACAACTTCGACCTGACAGTTCCTGGAGAGTAGTTCTCCTTGGGCCATAACTCATCCAGATCGTCTAATATATCTTGTGCACCCATGCGGCACTTGTCAGATGGATGTGAATCGGCAATCCATGTTTGCCAATCGATGAACCCTTGCCTTGCTCCAGCTTTGGCAATTAGACGTGTGCTCACAAGAGCTTGAGTTAGACTATCGGATGTACTCTTTTCAATGTCACTGATGTAAGCATCCACTGCAATGGTGTACATTTCCTTGACATCGCTAGGTTCTGTAGGTGTGGTATCATGATGCGAATCCTCCTTTGGTGCAGTAGATGTGGACTCAATGCCAAATCTTTTGGAAAGGAAATCAATCATTTGTTCCGCCGAGGACATGGACCGAAGATCATTGATTTGATTAGGAGTAGGTGAATTAGCTCCTCTAATGTCACCGAAGTTTTCTGCCGTTCCGTAGTAAAAGGTAGGAAATCCAACAACACCCAAATCCTCGCACAGCTCACGATTGTTGTCACACTGACCCTTGGCAAGAATTAATCCACCAGCTTGATTGAAATGCTTTGCGGCACCATCAAACTTGGGTGCTACACTTTGGCAATGCCCACACCACTCAGCGTATGTTTCGAAGATGATGATGGAGTCGTCTTTCGCTGCCGCATCGATGATAGGACTGAGGTCATTATTGTAAACATTGATGGCATGCTTAAATTGAGACCAATAGTCGCTACGTCGCAAGTATGAGTCAGCGTGTTGTATGGCGCCGCTGAGAAGAGGTATGTTATCACTTGCGTCTGCAGGACACTGCAGCAAAATTAGAATCGTTGGTAAAATTGTTGTCTTCATCTTTAGGTGAGCAACAATAACACAATGATCCAAAGAAGCAAGAGCCGCACGTGTACAGTCAAGACATCAATAGTAAGCGGAGTGCAACCAAGGCAAGAGAGCGATCTTGCTTTTTTCTTTCTATTGACGCGTGTCGGGGTCTTACCCTGCATTAGATTATTGCATACCTGTGAAATCAAAATGGACTGGACCAGGTGTCCGCTGAGGACACGCCGGACCGGACCAGGTGACCACTTTGCTGGAGACAGCCCCCCAAATGAATGCGAAGGCATTTCAGATTCAGATTTCAGCATTGCTCATTCTCCTCCTGCTACAATACCTCTAGCTGCTCTATCTAGCCAACTTTACCCATGGGCTGCACGCAATCATCTGACACAGCTCCTCCTCCAGGGTAAGCAGCAGAGAGAGGATCGGTTTGGCATTGCTGTGCTGACTGTACTGTCTATATTTTAAGATTTATTTCTGTTTGATGATATCTTATTATTTCAGCTTTCGCTCACACCGCACCTCTATCTTTCTCTGCGGACACAACATTCTACACACGCCACAGGGGCAAGTCAAAGGTATACTTTGACATTAAAATAGATGATAATGACGCTGGTCGTATCATCATGGAATTGCGTGGCGATGTTGTGCCCAAGACTGCTGAAAACTTCCGTGCACTCTGCACAGGGGAGAAGGGATTCGGATACGCCGGATCGAGCTTTCAGTAAGTTGGGTGTGCATATCTATCTTCGTATATTTAAAGGATTCATATCCAACAAAATCTTTGCAGCCGTGTGATTCCCAATTTTATGTGCCAAGCTGGGGATTTTACAAAGGGAGATGGCACGGGTGGAAAATCAATCTATAATAAGGGTGCAGCATTCAAAGATGAGAATTTTACACTCAAGCACACTGGTCCAGGATGTTTATCGATGGCGAACTCCGGCCCAAATACCAATCGCTCTCAATTCTTTCTCTGTAAGTCTCTGCAAATGGATTACAATCATTAATATGATTCGCCATGTACCTCTCACTCACACACATCTGATGTTGCTCTAAATGCTAGGCACGAGGCAGAAACCATTGACCAGTTTGGATAACAAACACGTCGTTTTCGGCTCTGTTGTTGAGGGAATGGATGTTGTAAAAGCCATAGAGGCTGTCGGATCTAAATCTGGGAAGACGAGTGCAAAGGTTACTGTTGCTGCATGTGGTGAGCTTGAAGAGGAATGAGTTAGGTACAATATGGGTGAGCGAAGTAGAGAAACGAAAGACACAGAAGCAGACAACTTAAAACTTCTGTAAAATTCGCTCTAACTGTTTTAGCATTTGCATCCCCCAATAGCAATAGCTTGTAGCCAAAAATGATCTTGTCCACGACGACTTAATCATGTATGTAATTGCATTGTAATCCTATAATTGTATCCCAACTCTTCCACGCCTTACATCCTGCCAGCAAAGTTAGCATGATCCGTACCTCCATTCATCACCACAGCACCTTCTTGCACTCCCATAACATATTCAGGAACGGTTGGTTTAGGCCATTTGCTAGTGATTTTAATTCGGTTGGTGAAGAATTCGATTGCACCATCCCCAGTTATATCCATGTCGCCATACTTGGATCTGGTTCCGTACAATCCTCCAAATGAAAAGGGTTCTCTTGGTACAGGGATACCAATGTTGACACCAAGCATCTGATCACGAGGAGCAAACAGTATGAGTAATGCAGCACAAAATGATAGCCACATAATATGATCAATCAACAAAAGGTAGATAACTCACTGATGCCCTAACCCTTGCCATAAACCATTCAGCATGTCCACCATTCGATGTGTAGACGGCTGCTGCATTTCCAAAAGGATTAGAGTTCTCAATCTCAATCGCCTCCTGCCAAGTTGCCACATTATAGACACTAAGGACTGGACCAAATATCTCTTCACACATTGCCTTGTCAGTTTTATTACTGTGAAGAATGACAGTTGGACCGATAAAGTTGCCCTTGTTGCCCTCCATCTCCTTCATCCAGACACGCCCATCGAGTAAGATCTTTGCCCCATCCTTCTCAGATTGTTCAATGTAACTCAAAATCTTTGTCATGGACTGAGAATCAATGACTGGTCCCATTTGACCTGCAGCTGTGCCTGCCTTGATACTAGCCGCCTTTTCAATTACTTTATCCAGCAATGCCTTTTGCGCAGCACCCTCTTTATCTCCCACAATCAAAAGTACCGACGCCGCCATGCACCGTTGCCCAGCACATCCAGCATACGACACTACAACATCTTGTGCAGTCCCCTCTACATCACAATCGGGCAATGCAATCAAATGATTCTTCGCCCCACCCAAGGCAGTGCATCGTTTATTGAGAGAGTGGCACCGATCCGAAACAATCTTGGCAACAGGCGATGAACCAACAAATGTGACAGCCTTGACATTAGGATGGTCAATCAATGCCTGCACACAATCTTTGGTACCATTTACCATATTAATCACTCCCTTTGGAAATCCAGCCTTTTCAAATAATTCAATAACCTTGTACATTGTCAACGGCACCTTTTCACTTGGTTTCAACACAATACAATTCCCCGTAACCAATGCAATCGGCAGCGTCCAAAACGGCACCATGAACGGAAAATTAAAGGGAACAATACTCGCCACAACACCAAGTGCATCACGTCGATCCTGACAGGTCACCTGACCACTCACTCGATCAATCTTACCCTGCATCAGCTGCGGCAAACTACACGCATACTCTACCGTTTCATTCCCCTTGGCAACATCGGCAAGTGCCTCGGTGATATTCTTGCCATTTTCGAGTACAATCAACTGTGCTAGCTCTTGTGCATTCTCTCGAACTAATGCGTGGAATTTGAGCATGTAGGCGGCACGTGCCTTGACGGTTAGTGAGCTCCATGATGGGAAGGCACTTTGGGCGGCGGATACGGCTGTGTTGACATCTTGGGGGGAGGAGAGGGCGACTTGACCGATTTGGAGAGAGGTGGAAGGATTGATGATTGGGAGATAGTCTTTGCTGGCGGGTGGACAGATCTGGCCGGCTATGTAATTGTTGACTGTTGTTTCGGTTGGTGGTGCTTCTCCCATGGTTTGATTGTTGACACTACGCATTCAGTGAACTCTTATTTTATGGCACAATGATTGCGTAGGCGAACTTGTCGCATTGCATCGATGTTCTTATTTTCATTTGTTCTGTCAAAAATCTTTTGAAGAATTCTGATCACTGAATGACGTTGATTACGTGCTGACCTCGTTATCAGTTATATTTCGCATAAGGGCCTTATGACCCTCTCTACATGGGAGTCCACCCTTCTGAGACCCACAAAGATTCGCCCAAGTGCAGATTTGCTCCGGTCGGAATTCTACTACATGCTGTTTGAGAGTTGAGATAGTAGATAGAAGCTGGTGCAGCCCTGATCAACGCACCTCTCGAGTTGTTCTTCTTCTCTTCTTTGATCAGCGGCTTTGTTGGTCTCTATCTAGAAGAGAAGAGAGACAAGATGCAGCAGCCGTGGAGCAAGAGACGTGAGTGCCTATGTATTGTTGTTGGCTAAATGATGTCTAGAGGTAGCGATAATGCAGCATTACCTGATTTCCTACGTGATATGATATGGATTGTATCCGATGACTATAATGTGTTTCTATTCTTCTCTCGTTCTCTGCTGTTAACAACATTCCGACTCCTCTTCTCCTTCACCTCTCTCAGACAAGCGAGAATTCAAAGGCTGTCAATTCAGCCTCTCCAACTCATTTGCTCAGCCACTGTCAATGCCAGAACTAATCAAGCTCACCAAAGATAGGGGCGACAACAAATTACTTGAACTCTACAACAATCATGATCTTGAATATGTGCCAAATGGAGGATCAAACGATCTTAGGCAAGATATAGCACGTGTAGTATATGACAACAAACTATCGGCAGAACATATTTTAGTCTTTCCTGGTGGGCAGGTTGCCATCCAAACGGCAGCGTTGGCATTTGCTTCCAATGGTGTTCATTCGATAGTTTTCACGCCGGGGTATCAGTCTACGGTGGAGTCACCCGAGTGGGCAATTGGTAATGCTGGAGTGACGCAGATACCACGACATCCCGATAACAATTGGCAGGTGGACATATCAAAATTTAAAGAGGCTATTCGTCCTAATACAAAATTTGTTATATTAAATGAACCATGGAACCCAGGTGGCATCTTGATGAGCCATCACTTGCAACAAGAAATTATTGATATTTGTCGAGCGCACAGTATAGTGATTTTGTGTGATGAAGTGTACAGGTTGTTGGAACACAATGAGTGTGATCGGTTACCTGCCATGGCAAATGCCTACGAGAAGGGCATATCGGCAGTCACAATGAGCAAGCCATGGGGAGCTTGCGGTGTGACGATCGGTTGGCTTGCTTGCCAAGATTTAAGCATGGTTCAACGCCTTGTCGACGTTCAATACTTTGGCACTGCATGTGTGAGTCGGGCAAGTGAGATCCAGGCAAGAATGGTGTTAGGGGCATCAGATGTGATATTGAGAGAGAGACGTGAGATTGTATTGCGTAACAAAGCACAGCTAATGAGTTTTGTGGAGAAGTACAGCGACTTCTTTTCTGTCAATGAGCCTAACGCCGGAGCGATAGCATTTGTTAAGTTCAAATTGTTTCCTAGTCATTTGCTAGGGGAACAACTTGCTTCGAATGGGATTTCAATTAAACCATATTATTGCTTTGCAGAAGTTGATGATGAAGCATGTGAAGCAAAACAATACCCGTGTGAAGCATATCACTTTCGAGTTGGCTTTGGGGAGCTAGCTTTCCCTTCAAAGTTGGATGCTCTGGCTAGATATGTAGATGAAAACGCCGATGGATGGCGAAGAAAGTTGCAGAAGATAGACAAATAAATAACCAGGATAATTAAGCACTCCCGATTCAGACAAACTTTTCACATCGTGACATAAACACTTAAGATACCCCACGAGCTTCACAGACATTTCATTCAGATAGACGACCATACATAAACTGTTTGAACTTCCCAAGCCTTTTCTCCACCTCTGCATCTACCGCAACTTCATCCATAGGTATATCGCTATCTTCGTCGGAGCGTCCAACATTCACCTCGTTCAATGCACGTAGGATATCTTTGTTTTGACGCTTATGTTTGGAGACCTCCTTGGCGTATTTGGAGACCTCCTTGGACAATATATGAACTTGCTGTTCAAGAATTGCACTCTCATCTTGAGCCGCTTCAACATCTTCTTCCAGTGCTTTTATCTTAGCCAAAACATCTTTGCGTTCTTTCTGGAGCAACGAGATCATGTCCCCAAACTTGAGATGATTATCTTTTCGAGCGGGATGAAGTGGCGGAAAGAGGGTGGTCAATTGCTTATCACAATCTTTCATGCGCTTATTTAGACGTTCGTTGGCTTTCACAATAGCAGCCTTTGACTCTTTCTCAAGCACCTCTCGTTCTTGCTGCAGAGAAGCAATAGTCTGCTCCAATTGAGCGCATTTTGCAATGTTGGCTTCATTTTCTATATGATACTCCTTGGCGAGCTGTTCTGCAGCATCTCTTTTAGTTGTAAGTGCTGCAACATCTTTCTTGTACTTTTCCGCTTTGTCGACGAATGCCACTCCCATGCCAACAGCAGACTCTAACTTCTCATGTAACTCTCTCAATTCTTCATCGGCCAATTCGCACTTCTCTTCCAACTCATCTCTATCGCTCGAGACGGATAGGAGCGTATCTTCCACATCTCTCTTATCATCTTCCAGTATTTTGACCTGGCTTCGAACATTAGCAATTGTATTTGCATTTTCAGCCATCATTTTCCTCACATCATCAAGTGTGGTTGCAGCGGAGCCTGTAGCACAAGCTTCTGCGATTGTAATTTCTACCTCTTTTGTCAGTTTTTCCAACTTCTCTGAAATGGATTGGATTTCGGCCCTCTCCTTTTCTAGAGACTCCTCAAGTTCAGTGGCTTTAATAGCGCCGCCAGCAATTTCAACTTTAAGCTTCTCTATTTGATCACGCTGGTTTACTTCGTTCTCCTCGAGTGACTTCTTCTCGGATTGAAGGTTTTGAACTTCTTCTTCCAGCTGCGTCTTGTTAGAGACAAAATCAGTCTCTAGTTCCTTCAACTTTGATACCTGATCTTCCAGCTCAATAATCCTACCTTTACTGAGCTCTGCCTCCTCTCTTTCTGTTTCACGCTCTGCAATAGAGGCATCACTCTTCTCTCGTTCTTCCTTGATTGCCTTTTCAACAGCTGCCACTTTACTGACTGACACAGCCAATTCTGAGTCTCTTGCTGTCATGAACGATTCCAAGTCTTTCTCCATTTGTGCAAGTTTTTCATCCTTTTCACCAACTGACTTTTGCAAATCTTCGTTATCCTTTCGGAAAAATCGCAGCTTCAATCGTAGAGCACTGATTATTGACAGATGATCAGCAACCTTCGTTGCTACTGATTTCTCAGCGTCATCTTTCTCGTTGTCTGGTGGTTGTGGCAAGCTGTCGTTCACATCGTTGTTGACAAGAATCAGCTCATTCATCAGTGAATTGATAGAGTTTGTTAGACGTTTGTTCTCGTCCTCCACTTCCGCAAACTTTTGGCCCATTGCCTTGTCACCAGCCACCTTCTCCTTGGCCAAATTATCCAACTCCTGCTGAATCTTAGCCTTCTCCTCAGCAGCTTCAACCATTTGTTCATTTAATGCTGAACTGACTACTGTATTGGCTGTGTTGACAGCTTCTGTCGATGCCTCCATATCTTTCTCTAACTCTGCCATTTGTTGCCGTAAAGTCAATATTTCACTATCCAAAGCTTCCTTGTCCGCTAGCAATATCTTATTCTGCTCCTCTTTACTCTCAATAGTACTGGCCAGCTCTAAAACTCTCTCATCTTTTGCTGACGCCTCCGCTTCCATCTTATCAACACTGCTAATTAATTCTTCGACTTGTTTCTCCGCATCACGCTTGGCATCTGTCAACTCAGAAATTCGAGACTCGTTAGCTTGTTCTGCATCTTCAAAACGCTGCTGAAGAGACTGTAGCTCTGACGTTGTTTTATCATGTGAAAGTCTCATCTTTAGCAGCTCTTTAGCGAGTTCTTCTTTTTCTGAGACGAGCTGCACCGCAGCCTTCGACATGGCATCTGCTTCATCTTTCGACTCTGATTGATTCCCCACCGCTAGAGCTTCCGAAACACCCTTTTTTTCTTTCTCCAACTCTTCCTTTCGTTCTCGTAAACTCAATACTTCACTATTCAAAGCATCTCTATCCGCTACTAGTTTGTTAATCTGGTCCTCTGTAGTTTCAGCGCTACTGGTCAATTCTTCAACCCTTCCTTCCTGCGCTATCATTGCCAATTCCATCTTAGCCACGTTGCTCGTTAATAGCCTCACCTTTTCCTCTGCATCATTCTTGCCATCTGCCAACTCTGTGATCAATTGTTTCATATCCTCACAGATGCTCTGTACTTGCACCAAATCCTTGTCAGAATGTCCCTGCTCCCGTGTTTGCAGCTCTACCTTCTGGACCAATTTGTTGTTTATTTTCGAGACATAATCGTTTTCAAGGACAGCTCTTCGTATGGCTCTTTGATATGCTGTGTTTTGAGTTTTGATCATATGATTTGCCTTTTCTAATTTCGCTCTCAGCTCCGCCGCTTCATCGTATGCATCTTCGGATGTGGATGGATTGACAACGCCCACGTAGGTTTCTTCCTCTTCCTCCTCCACAGCATGCTGCTGCTCGGAATCTTGAGGTGGTGGTTCATCGCTCATCATCTCGTTTTTGATTTGTCAGCGAGCATCATCATTATGATGCTCAGCAATTTTCAAGGTGATATCAACCCACACGGAGCAACTTCAGTTCTGCGACAATTTGAGGCGGGCGGGATCGGCACAAGATTGGATGGCCACAAGACTCCACAAGAAACAAGAAAGTGAGAAGGGTGCACCAGAAGGACAGAAGGGACGAAAACGGACAAGTCCCGAGCTTGTACCAACACAAAGCAATAAGAATGTGGATACTTTTTCCTTTTGGATTGTAGGTGTTATCCGAGGTAGATATTGTACCTAGTATTTGAATTGCATGCAAAATTTCAACCTACTTATGTATGACGTCTGTTGATCCCAAAGGGGGACTGCTCAAAAGCCTTTCTGGTGGGGGGAATCGTCACCCATATTTGACACCTTCGCTGCAGTGCTTCTGTAATTGGGCCCCGACCTTGAGAGAACCGGAACGAAAGGCAGAAAAACAAAAATTCATGTATCAATGGTGGATAATTAGATCATTACCTCTATAAAGGAAAGCATGATTTTGAGTTGTTGCGTATCCCCCAAAGTGATTTTATTGCAACGTTTTCAACTCA